>Ga0187894_10001125_pt1 | contig 35351 bp, 32 predicted proteins | sample GBC1701081metaG_FD_136650 | JGI IMG/M metagenome (GOLD analysis project Ga0187894, IMG submission 136650) | White microbial mat communities from a lava cave in the Kipuka Kanohina Cave System on the Island of Hawaii, USA - GBC170108-1 metaG ...
AGTCTGCTCGGCGATGAGAGCTGTGGCCGCATCGGTACCAACGTATTGTTCCCCCCATCCACTCCCAGCAGTAGCGTTAATCTCTAAGCACTTCTCCTCAAGAAGAGAAGAAGTACGTAAGGAAAGAATTCGCCCCTGCTCATCTAAGAGACAAATAAGCAATTGCGAGTTCCCCACGACATCGAACAGACGGCGGACGACTCTGTCTCCGGCATCTAGGAGATCGTTGTCGCGCTGTAGTTGCTGTAGATCCCCTTGGGAAAGAATGTGAGGAGCAGAAGGCAAGTTGGGGTTGATGCCATAAGACCGGCTTCGTAGCCACGAATCTCGGATGATGGGGCGGATCCGGCTCAGCTCCTCTGTGTCCCCCGAAACGAAACGCTCCCAGACTTTATCAAGCTCTTTCCGGCGGTGCGAAGCATGAAAGTCCATTTCTCCTCCTTAGAGGCCGCATAGATTCATGCGAAAGTCCAATTGAATCCCTTGATCATTTTGACTCGTTAGCCTGCAGGAAGTGGTCGGACACAGGTTTGCCGTTGGGCGCCATTTGATTTGGGCTGACCGTTCTACTACGCCGTGAACATAGTTCCTGTCTCGTCGCCATTAGCGTTCTTCCTGAGGATAGAATCCCTTTTACCCTTCTCATGAGGAATGCTCGGGTGAATAACATCACGATTGCCTACTTGTCAACTCGATGTCCGAGAAAAAGAGCTACGCAATCAACTGTTTGCAGATATTATTGAAGAGCGTGCATCGAGCCTCTGTATAAGAATAAAAAGGTTGTGGCAACCGGCGACAGCGCTGCCTTCACTGCCGGTTCTGCCTGATAGCACTTTTCAGTTGAATGATGCACGGTATCCACAATGAGTAAACCAGCGGTAGGCATCGCCGGCCGTAATCGTTTCGAGTGTAGCGGTCAGCCCCTGTTCCAGCGCCTCGCGGGTGTGCGCTGCCCACACCCGCGGAAAGGCTTGGACCAAAACAACTCGATAGGCGACAACTCCGGCAAGTACGGCGGCAGATACGGCAGTCGCTCCCCACCACTTCAATGGCATCGCGAATTCCCCACACTCTGTGAGCCTTGAGATTATCCATGACGACGAGATGGCCAGGTCGCACCTACGCGATGAGCACTTGCGCGACGGAGATCCGAAAGACTTCCCCACCGGTTCCCCTTTCGACACTCATGGTGGCTACCCTCCCGTTCAGACCTAAAGCGCCGATCGTCATCAAGGCGCAGCTCCGATTCCGTAGCTTGGCTGTGTAGGTGCGCTCACCTTCAGGCGTCCACGCGTAGAGTCGAGCCAAGCGCAATATGCGATAAGTTTCGCGACACCGAGAAAACGGTATGGCAGTTCGAAGGATTGAGGGAACCTATGAGTCGATTCGCTAGTGATGTCGGAAGTTGGCCAGAGTTTCGCCAATGAATTCGCCGCCGCGGGAGATGATGCGAATATGCAACGTAGCGCAGCTTGAGGATAATTTTTAGCAAGTAAAACTACCGCAAGGTTGCATACTTAAGGACTATTCCCTATCCTCATTCGTGGCATAAAAACTGCACCTCCATACGAGAATTGTGTCAGGTACACAAATCACCGAAGAAGGAGGACATTAGTAATGATCCAGTCTTTTGATAGCAATGCCGCGTCTAAGGAAATCGTGGCGGCTCTCCAGCAGGATGGCTGCGCAGTAGTACGCAGGCTGGCCGATGCGGCGACAGTCAAAGCCGTCCAAGCGGAGTTCGCACCGCACCTGGCGGCAAGCCGGAGCCAGCCTCCCAAGAATGTGGCTTATCGCAGTGTCGGTGATGAATTCCTTCCGGGCAATACCACGCGAGTGACTGGTGCCATAGCCAAATCTCCGACGTGTCGGTCGTTCGTCACCAACCCTTTAATCCTTGCGGTTTGCGACGCGATACTGCTACCAAACTGTTCCAGTTATCAGCTCTGCACCACGGCTGTTCTCGAGATTCATCCTGGCGCGCCCGCTCAAGCTCTTCATCGTGAGGATCTACTTTGGCCACACCTGCCGTTTCCCCATGAAAACCTAGAGGTGGCGACGATGTGGGCTATTAGTGATTTCACGGAGGCCAACGGCGCGACGCGCCTTGTGCCGGGGAGCCACCTCTGGCCCTCCGAGCGCGTTGCCCGCGAGGAAGAAGTGGTTGCGGCCGAAATGCCGAGTGGTTCGGTGCTCCTGTGGCTAGACCACACGTTGCATGCAGCTGGTGCAAACCGCTCTAACATATCACGGGTTGGTCTAGGTCTCATTTACAATCTCGGGTGGCTTCGACAGGAGGAAAATCAGTATTTGGCCGTCCCTCCGGAGGTGGCTCGTACCCTTCCGGAGAACCTACAGAGGCTTGTGGGGTACCAAATGCATGAACCTGGACTGGGCTTCGTGGGCGGAGTGGGCCAAGAACCCCTTGAGCTGCTGCGGGCTTGAAGTTCTCTCCCGGCAGCACGATTCTCGGTCGATAGGGGTCTGGAACTTTCCACAACGATTATCGCGGTGCGGTGAGCATTATAACTCGATGTGATCATCATTCAAGAGCCCTACAAACTCCCTGTGCTACAGACTATTGTGGCAACGCAAAGACGATGAGCGCGCTGCCGTTACTGACCAGTGGAGGCGCTCCCACGTCAGTCACTGGCAGGCCGACACCGCCGCTGGGAACGGCAACATACTGCCGGCCGCTCACCCGGTATGTGGCTGGTTGGCCGCGCACTGCCGCGCCAGTCTGAAATTTCCACAATAACTCTCCGGTTGCATCGTCGAACGCCATCGCATAGCCGTTCTGGTTACCGGTGAAGATTAGCCTTCCTCCGGTAGCGAGCGTACCACCCACGAGTGGATAGTCGTCTACATAACGCCACTTGATCGTCCCAGTCGTGGGGTCGATGGCCGAGAGATGGCCATACGAGGATTGGTCCTCTGCCTGAGTGGCTCCCGGGCTGCCGCCCCAGAACGGAATCCCCTGGATGAAGGTAGCTTCGGCCTTTTTCATCTGCCAACAGCTCTCGATCACAGGGACATACAGGTATCTCGTGATCGGACTATACGCGGCGGTGTACGAGCCGTTCTTGCCACCCATTGAGCCCGGGCAGATGTATTCCTTCCCTTCGGCCGTAGGAACGAACTGCGGGTTCACAATCGGCCGGCCGTTCTCGTCTAACCCCTTAGACCAGTTGAGTTTATCAACGTACTGTGCACCGTGCAGATATCTCCCTGTGGTACGATCAAGCACATACAAATAGCCGTTACGGTTAGGTTGGGCGAGCGCCTTCATCACCTGGCCGCTACGTTCCACGTCGACCAGAAAAAGGTCAGTGTTTCCGTCATAATCCCAGATGTCATGAGGAGTGAACTGGAAATGCCATTTGATCTTTCCAGTTTCAGGATCTAACGCGAGCACCGAGTCTGTGTAGAGATTATCGCCTTCCCGTACGTCGCCGTTCCAGAGCGGCGAGGGGTTACCCGTAGCCCAAAAGAGCAAGTTTTGCTCAGGGTCGTACGAGCCCGTCACCCAGGTTGGCCCGCCTCCGTTCTTCCACGAATCACCTGCCCAGGTTCCTACCCCTTTTTCTCTCTCAGCAGGAATCGTATGGCAACGCCATTTACGTTCGCCGCTCCTCACATCGTAGGCGTCAATATAGCCACGTATACCGTATTCCCCCCCAGCTATGCCAACGATCACCTTGTCTTTGATCACCAAGGGGGCTACCGTAGCGCTGTAACCGTTGGCATATTCGTCCATCTTAGTGTTCCATACTACCGCCCCGGTCTTCCGGTCGAGTGCTACCAACCGCGCGTCCAAGGTCGCCATGAACACTTTGTCTTGAGCAATAGCCACACCCCGATTAGGGGGGCCACAACACATGCGTACGTCGTCGGGTAATGGATGGTCATACTTCCACAAGGGGTCGCCGGTAGCTGCATTCAAGGCATACAAGTGGTTATACGAAGTCGTCAAATAGAGGATACCATCGGCGACGATGGGTGACGCCTCAAGTGGACCGGGAATACCGGTCTGGAAGATCCAGGCAACCCGCAGCTTCTCCACGTTGCCTCGGTTGATGTCCTTCAGGGGGCTGAAACGCCAGCCTCGGTAGTCGCCGCCGTACATGAGCCAAGCCGAAGGGTCGTCCGTGCCCTTGAGCAGGCGCTCGTAAGTTACCGGCTCGAGAGAGGTGATCGTTTCGCCACCGTGCCGGTGGTCTTGCGCCTGCACGCTGAGTAGCGGCACAAGCGGCAATGTAGCCATATCTATAACAACTCGCCACAGCCGGTTGTACCGCATACGTCCTCCTCCAGGGGAATAGTAGGCGTATTGCGAGCCAACTCTCTGTTCCGGGCTCGAATCGCCGCTATGTCACTATCAGTGTAGCCCTGTTCGCCTCGCTTTCCTCCTTCCATTCTGTAACCGAACGACTTTGCCGATTCCTATTTATTTTTCTAAGCAAGGGCCGGCTTTCTCGAAACCTGCTCGCATCACCAGATTCAGTTTCGCAGAAGCTGCCGCGCTTCCTCCACGCGATCCCAACTCCACTTACTGTCGGTCTTCGCCAATTTCATAGCTTCCGGCGTCCGCGCGGGATCTTCAAAGTCGACAAGCCTCAGACGGCCACCAAATCCGCGTGCATAATAAGCAGTGTAGCCAAGGACCTGCTGAGCCCGTGCGGGAAGGGTGTAAGCGATCTCCGGCGGCACTGCCAGAAAGCTATTCTCCTCGGGCTGCAGCCATCCCAAGCACCAGCTGATGTGCATACCAATCCGTTCCTGATCCTTGGTGCGATTCGCCCCAGCACCGTGAAGCATTTTACCAGTGTAAAACAAAACAGAACCAGCGCGCATCACTGCCTGGGTGATTTCTTCGGGCTTAGCAATGCGTTCCTCGCTTTCCCACAGATGGCTCCCGGGAACCACTTGGGTCGCACCGTTTTCTTCAGTAAAATCGTTCAACGCGAACATGGTACTAACTGTGACCTCCGGGGGTGGCCAAGGAAAGTGCGGCCAATTATCCTTATCTCGATGTAACATCTGCGCTGGCTCTCCTGGCCCAATCACCATCATCTGCGAAGTATTCAGTATGTGGCTGCCGCAATTCGGAGACAAATACCGATCTCCGTACGCTTTTAAGCGTGGATCGCATAGCACATCAATGAACGCTTTTGATTTCGCGGCCAGACCGCAGAATCGTCTTGTGCGAGATCCATGAAATTCGATCCAGTGTCGTTCCTTGGCCTTGCTTCCTGGTACACAATTAGCAATAAAGTTTGCCAGTTCCTCGTTCAGACCTTTTAGTATCGAGGGAGCCAAGAAATCCTCGAGGATGACTCCCCCATCGCGGTCGATGACTGCCAAAATTCCGTCAGGATTCGAATTTGCTGAGATGGTGGATAGTTTAGCCTTCATACCCATACTCAATCCTCCTTATTTCGTACACTTGAGCTTTTAGGTTCCCTAAGACATTGTAGTTGTCGCCATATTAAAGCCTTGGCCCGTGGCGGCGCCGCCCGCATCGGATGTAGCCAACAATGCTACCATCTCCGCTACTTCCTCAGGTTTCGAGATCCTCCAGAGCCGTGCTCATAACAAACAAGAAAGTTATTGCACGGTTATGCACTTTCATTCCCCTTTCTTTTCTTAGTAGACAGCGTCCTTTGTCTCCCCACGTCTTAGAGTACCTAAGGCCCGGGTCCAGTATGGGGAGAATGTCAGGCTCAGAAAAGCAATATCTTCACTCAACCCCTGGATCAGGGTGTGTGATATACAGCAACTCAAAAGGTTCATCACTCACTGCCTCGAACGTGATCTTGCTCCCTTTGGGGATATAGAAGAGGTCTCCAGGTTTGACCTCGTGCGACTCTGAGGATATGAACGGCGCGTCTGAACGAGTGATCTTTCCCTTCCCGCGAGTGATGTATACTACCTCTTCATACCAGTACGGCCAGTTTCGCAGAGTCATGGAACCTTTCTCAAAGCGAGCGAATCCAGCTGTCATACTCGGGGTCTTGATATATCCTGCTAGTTTTCCTGCCCCGTCACCGGTCTTAAAATCCGCCAGATCTTTTTCAGTAAGACGATGCACTTTCATTTTATCCTCCGCTTGCACGAGCCCAACAGACAGTCCCAGGGCGACAACCCCCGCAAGAACACCACCAATCCACCGACTAATCTTTCTCATCCGATACATCTTTCTTCCTCCTTTTTTGTTCTTGACCGCTCTCGTTAAGGCACCATAGTCGCCACATTTACTGACTGACCAGTCATGGCCCTAGCAGCATCTGAGGCCAGAAAGGCCACCACATCAGCAACGTCTTCAGGTTCCGAGATCCGCTTTTGTGGATCCCACCCTTTGAGCCACTCTTCTACATCGCCGGATGGGATCCCGTATATCTCGCCAAATTTGGCCTCCATCTCCTCCAGCATCTGTGTGCGTACGAACCCGGGGCACACGGCGTTTGCAGTAATTCCCTCTGGCCCTAGTTCAAAGGCCAGGCAGCGGATAAGCCCCAAGAGCCCATGCTTAGATGCGGTATATGCCCCCATCCCCGCCGCACCAATCTTGCCGGAATCAGAAGCCACCACAATAATCCGTCCTCGCTTGCGCTCGAGCATTTTCCCGCGCGTCAAAACCTCCCGGATGGAACGGTATGCCCCGGTGAGGTTCACTGCCAGGATTTGTTCCCATACCTCGTCCCGGGTGTGGGTCACTGTCTCCACCACGGCAATCCCGGCGGCGTAGACAAGAATGTCCACATGGCCGAAAGCTTCCACTGCCTGCTTCACCATCGCCTCAATATCAGCGCACCGCCCCATATCTGCCGCCACCACCAGAGCTCGACGGCCAATCCTCTGGGTCTTTTCAGCCACCTCTTCCAAGGTCGGATGGGTACGGCCCACCAGCATCACATCTGCTCCATCTCGAGCCAGACGCAAGGCGACAGCCCGACCAATGCCTCGGCTGGCTCCGGTGATAAGGGCTACCTGACCTTCCAATCTTTCGTTTCTCTCTTGCGACATAGTTTTTCCGCATTCCCTCTTTCAAGGTGTTGCCCTTAGTGATGGCCTCGAAGATTTTGCGCGCGACCACTAACGTTTATTTGGTATCACGCCTGCTCGTCCGGGTGCGGACGAATCCAGCAACTGTGCAACCTCACGTCCGGCACGCAAGCCGGTCTCTATAGCGCCATCGATGAAACCGTTCCATCCGTTTGCGGTTTCCGAACCAGCAAAGACGAGGCGCCCTTCTGTCCGTTGTAGTTCCTTTAAGTATCGCGTGAGCTGGCGAGGACGAAAGACTGGCCATGTTCCCCGAGAATATGGGTCTGCGTCCCAGTTATGGCCATCCGCTGCTAAGACCTCTGCTTTCGGCAGAAATTGCCTTACAGCCTGCTGAACAGCTTGGGGATTTTTGACGTCCAGTAAGTTAGCATCCGGGCCAAACCCGACCAGTAGCGTTCCATCTGACACTTCGTACTCCGACTGAATCCAGGTGAGCGGGCTCGGGTCAGGGGCAACCCCGAAGAAATCCTTCTGCGTTCCACGGACGAACGCCCACGATTTCACACCGTGACTCGCCTGGCGTTCACGCGACGCTGCCTGTTTACCTGTAGATAGGGGATGTGAAAATTCGATATCCGCAAGGACGTTCAATGGCACCGTCATTACAGCCGCCCGCGAAGAGAATGACTCCCCGCCTTGCGTTGTCACTACGACCTTCTCAGCATCCTGCTCAATCCGGGCCACGGGGGTTGAAAGCCGCACCTCAGGCTTACCATCGGTCACTATCGCCTCGATCAGGCTCCGGGTGCCGTTACGAAGCTTATAGCGTGCTACCGCATCAACCATTAGGGAGAAGCTCCGGTTGGAAAGAGCGTACCATCGCAGCATCGTCATGAGGCCACCTTCTCTACATAGGGCAGAGCAGCAAGTGGACCATAACCCAGCGAGTACGTCTCGCTGTTCAGTCGGCAGTCCAAGCTGATCGAGGCGGTCCTGGACGGAGAGGTGATCCAGCTCTGCAATACCTTCAGAGCGCAGCGGATCGTACGGTCTTTCAAGAACTCGCTCCGCATCCTGGCAGAAACGCGCTACCCCGTCCTCGAGCATAGTCCTCAATTCCTCCAAGCTGCCAGTCTTTCGCTGGCCGGAGGTTATCCAGGCACAGTTCTGTCCTGATGCGGCGCCAGCACTTTCAGTGATCTCTAATCCATAGCGTGTGACCTCAGCCCACACATGAGGTTGTATCCAGTGAATCCACGTGCCACCCATTTCAACCGGATGTCCAGCAAACTCGGAGTACCATGTCCGGCCTCCGAGGCGATCCCGTGCCTCTAGAAGAAGGCAGCGGAGACCAGCTTTGCCCACCTCGCGGGCCGCGGTCGCCCCTGCAAAGCCACCGCCGATGACAATAACGTCATAATCAGCCATCGTAGTTCTCCTTCTAAAATAGTTTTCTTCAAATCTCTCTACCTAGGAGGTTGCCCTCATAGATGGCCTCGGTAATCTTGCGTGGAGCCACACAGTCCCCCCACTCGATGCAGTTCCGCCACCTTCCCCTTCAAGCCAAAGTACAGCTCCTCATTGGCCCGCTTGCTCATCACCAAGACCACCGTGTCTGCTTCCCGCTCCCACTTGACCTTGCTGTACACGTGCTCCCCCTGCACTACCTTCCCCGCAATCCCTGTCACCATGGTGAAAGGAGTGCAGACCACTTTGCGCTCCGCCAACCGCTCCATCTGGGGCTCAAAGGAAAAGTGCTCGATCTTCATTCCCACATAGGGCAAGCGGGTGACGATCTCTACTGCCTTGCCTTGATCGGCCAGATATTCGGCCGTCATCGTCCCCTCCATCTCCCCAAACTCATCCACCACTACCACCCGCTGCCCAATACGTTTCCCATCCCCCAATGCTTCTAACACCGTCACTACATTCTCCTGCTCCACCCCCGGCAGCCGCACCACATCGGGCCGAAAACTGCTGTAGCCGGTCTTCAGAGGCGTCGCCCCGGTGGCAACCACCACAACATCCGCTCCCTCGGCCAACACCTGCTCTGCCGTCATCTCTTGCCCCAAGTGGATCTTTACCCCTAGCTTCTGCACTTGAATACGCAAATAGCGAATGATGCTCTCAAACTCTTTGCGCGAGGCTACCTTAATAATTGAGCGCACCTGCCCTCCCACCTCTTGCTCCTTCTCATACAGATGCACCTCATGGCCGCGTTGGGCAGCAACTTCGGCAGCCTTTAACCCCGCTGGCCCGCCCCCAATCACCAGCACTTTTTTCTTGCGTTGGGCCGGGATAACCGTATCCACTCCCCACCTCTTCTCTTCCCCCACAGCCGGATTCTGAATGCAGCCCATCGGGTAGCCAATCATCACCCGCCCGATGCAATCCTGATTCGCTCCTGTACACTGGCGAATGTTCTCCAGCCGTCCTTCGCGTGCTTTCTTCGGTAGCTCTGGATCGGCAATAAGCGCTCGGGCCATGACGAGATAATCAGCCTGTCCATCGGCTAGGATCTTTTCCGCCAAGACAGGATCAACGATCCGTTTTGTTGCTCCGACTGGTACATTCACCACCTCTCGCACCCCTGCCGCCAAGTAAGACGCAAAACCCATGGGAAAGCTCATATCCGGGATGATGATGTGGGCGGAGTAAAAAGTGCCAGCATCTACGGTGATATAGTTGACCAGATCGGTTGCCATCAAGCGTTTGGCAACCTCTTGGATGTCCTGGAGAGTCAGACCACCGGGAGTAAACTCATCTCCTACTAACTTGATCCCGAGACACAAATGGCTGCCGAGTTCCTCACGAATCCGTTGTAAGAGCCGCGTCGGGTAGCGCAACCGATTTTCCAGGCTGCCTCCCCACTCATCCTGCCGCTTGTTGGAGGCTGGGGACAGAAACTGGTTGGTCAGATAGCCAAAGGCGGCGACGACCTCGACGCCATCTAGTCCCCCCTCCCGTACTACGCGGGCGGCTCGCCCTCCTTCTGCGATAAGCTTTTCGATGTCCTCGCCCTCCAGTTGCTGGGGCATCTCCATCTCGGTGGAGCTGTAGCCGGGAATCGCCGAGGGGGCCACCAAGGGATGGCGGGAGTCCACGCTGGTCATCTCGCGGCCAAAATGATCCACCTGACAGAGAATCTTCGTGCCGTATGGGTGGACCATATCAGCGATACGCTGGAACCCTGGTATGCCCCGCTCGTCGTTCACGATATGAATCCCCGGCAGCCAGTAGGAGCTAGGACCGATAAACCCTCCTCCTATGACGATCCAGCCCACTCCTCCTCTCGCCCTCTCGGCATAATAGTAGGCTTCTTTCTCTGTCGGCAGCCCTTGGGCATCGGCAAAGAGTGTTCCATGGCCGGAGAAGCAAATACGATTAGGGGCGGTTAGAGGGCCCAACTGTAGCGGTCGAAATAGGTGTTCAAACTGCGCTCCCATAGGCCACCTCCTAGGCAAAAGAGATGGTTTTCACACATAGTGAGTGCTTCTCCTCACAGCTCCCGACCCACAATATTCCCCTCATAGATGGCCTCGGTAATCTTGCGTGGAGCCACACAGTCTCCCACCCGATGCAGTTCCGCCATCTTCCCCTTCAATCCAAAGTACAACTCCTCATTGGCTCGCTTGCCCATCACCAACACCACCGTATCTACCTCCCGCTCCCACTTCGCCTTCGTGTACAGATGCTCTCCGCGAATTCTCTTCCCTTCTATCCCCGTCACCACCGTGAAGGGCGTACACCCCACCTTGCGCTCCGCTAACCGCTCCATCTGCGGATCAAAAGACAACGGCTCGATCTTCATCCCCACAAATGGCAGCCGGGTGACGATCTCTACCTCCTTACCCTGATCGGTGAGATATTCGGCTGTCATCGTCCCTTCCATCTCCCCAAACTCGTCCACCACCACCACCCGCTGCCCAATCGCCTTGCCGTTGCCGTATACTTCAAACACTGTCAACACATTCTCCTGCTCTGCCCCCGGCAGCTTCGCCACATCGGGTCGTGCACTGCTGTAGCCGGTCTTGAGGGGCAACGCTCCCGTGGCCAACACCACCGCATCCGCCCCCTCTCCTAAAATACCCTCAGTACTCACTTCTTGTTCCAGACGGATCTTGACCCCGAGCTTCTGCACTTGAATACGCAAATAGCGCAGAATACTCTCAAACTCCCGCCGTGAAGCCACTTTGACAATAGAGAGAATCTGCCCCCCCAGCTCTCCTCCCTTCTCATAGAGGTGCACTTCATGTCCTCGCTGCGCGGCAATCTCAGCCGCCTTCAGACCCCCCGGTCCGCCTCCCACAACGATGACCTTCTTTTTACGCACCGCAGGCTGAAGCGTCCCTATCCCCCACCTCTCCTCTTCCCCTGCCGCTGGATTCTGAATACAACTCACCAGATGCCCTTGCATCATCCGCCCAACACAATCCTGATTAACTCCCGTGCATTGACGGATGCTCTCTAGACGCCCCTCTCTGGCCTTGTTAGGCAACTCCGGGTCGGCAATCAGCGCCCGTGTCATCCCGATGATGTCCGCCTGCCCATCGGCCAGAATTTTCTCCGCCAGTACCGGATCATTGATGCGTTTGATTGCGACCACTGGAATGTTTACCACCTCCCGCACCCCCGCAGCCAAATACGCCGCAAATCCTCCGGGAAAACTCATCTCTGGGACAACGACGTGCATGGAGTTCGTGATTCCTGCACACACATGGATGTAGTCCAGATACCCGGTGGTCGCCAGCCGCTTGGCAATCTCCTTGATATCCTCCAGAGTGAGCCCTCCTGGGGTAAATTCATCTCCAACAAGTTTCATTCCCATGCACAAATCCCGCCCCGCTTCCTTTCGTACGCGCTCCAACAATCGCAGGGGAAACCGCAGCCGGTTCTCCAGACCCCCTCCGTACTCATCGGTCCGTTTATTAAAGATGGGAGAAAGAAACTGCTCGATGATAGAAAAAGCTTGAGCAGAGATGAGTTCAACGCCGTCAAACTGTGACGCCTTTGCAACGCGAACAGCGCGTACGTAAGCGTCGATGATCATCTCCAGGTCTTCCTCTTCGACCGCCTTGGGCGTCTCTCCCTCGAGCGCATCCGGCACGCCTGAGGGCCCCAGCAGCGGCCCCTGATATTTCCGGGGATGTGGCAGCACCCCACCGTAGTGATCCATCTGGGTGAAGATCTTGGTGCCGTGATCATGCACCATACGGGTAATCTTCTGATACCCAGGAATCGCCCGTTCATCCGAGACGATGTTGAATCCCCCTGCCCAATTCGAGGTCTCATGCACGACCGAGCCGCCAATGACAATCCATCCCGCCCCTCCCTTGGCCCGCTCAGTATAGTAGTAGGCCTGACGCTCGCTGGGCAGATTTTCTTCGGCAAAATTCGTCGCATGGGCTGAGAAGCAGATGCGATTGGACATCGTCACCGGACCAATCTGAATGGGGCGAAACAGATGTTCAAACTGTTCTGCCATGGCAGCCTCCTTTCGCTATGTCCTCCACGAAGAGGTCTTCTACCGAGTCAAACTTAATCATCTTGGGAATCCTTTTTCTCCTTGGCGTTTACAAGGCAAAGAGCAACATGGAGATCAGGGCTAGTAGGATGCCAAGCCCTTGAGAGACGGAGACTTGCTCTTGGAGAAATACGAGGCTTAAGAGTATGGTCACGATGGGATAGAGGGCTGTTAGTGTTACTACTACAGAGACTTTTCCTCCAGTGGTCACCGCATACAGGAAGCAGAGCGCTCCCGTGAGCCCGGCCAAACCCGAGGAAAAGGCAAAAATGGCTCCAATCGGATGCCACTGGGCACCAAAGCCGAGCGAAATAAACACCAAGGTGCCAACGAGCAGCGCGCCACAACTCTCGTAAATGAGGGCACTGCGTGGGTCGACGTACATCGTCGAGATCTTATGGAGGAATCCCCACATTCCCCACATCCCAAAAACCCCCAGTGCGTACACAAACCATGGCCGCAATCTGTCTCTCCATATTGGGGCACTGAACGTGTCTAGCCATCACCCTGCGTGTCAGGGGGCAGAACAGCGCGTGATCGCCGCCAGCTCACCATCGACCATCACTGGTCACTGGGATCACTCCGATCATCTTCCACCCCTCCTCTCGCACCACGGCCCGTGTGGTCATGAATACCCAGGCTAGAGTCTTCCTGCCTTACGTGCGGCCTCTTGCCAGTGCGGGTAGGTGACGTAGAGGAAACGGACGTCTTCGTCCGCTTGGTAAACCACAGGAGTCCCTCGGGTGATGAAGAAAAACTCCCCAGCCTTGGCTGTCTGCGCCTTACCTGCTGTCCGGATCGTCATGGCCCCCTCGGTCACAAAGAAGACCTCGTCATAGTCCAGGGTCCACTCGACCACTGCCCCTTTCTTATACTGGCCCCATCCCGCATCCAAGCTGTCGCTGAGAGAGGCATCGACGACATCCTTAAGATAGACTTCGGCATCGCCAAATTTCTCGAGCTGCACGTTACCCGGCTGAAAACGATGGACTGCCATAATTCTCCCTCCATGAAGATAAAATTCATTCCTGTGAATTTGGGTAAAGTCACGTTAGGAAGAAAAGACACTACGGCTCTCGCCCATTTCCTCCATCAGCTCCAGGATCGTCCCGTCAGGATCACGAAAATAGGTGGCTTTGACTCTGTACCCTTCGCCCGCAAAGAGTTGTGGTGGGCAGTGGAACTGTACCCCTTTCACCCGCAACTGCTCATACAAGCCGTCGATATTCGAGACCAAAAAAGAAACCTCAGGCCTCCCTGGGTTATACGGATGAGCAGAGAGATCTAGAGAACTGTTCGGAGAATCGAGGAACTGCATCAGCTCGATGGGCGTGGCCTTTTCCCCTTCCCCACTCTTTACAATCACCACCCTGAGCTTGGTCTGCTTTATCCCCGTAATGTTATCCGTCTCCCTGCTGTTGACCAGGGTTAGATCCTCCAAGACTTTTAGTCCCAAAACATCACGGTAAAACTTTAAAGAGGTTTCCATATCCCTTACATATATTCCGACATGTCCTATGGAATGGAACATCGCCTTCCCCTCCTTAAGGAAAAGTGCTCGTAATCCCTACGGCTGGCAAATCTTATGCCAGATAGAAGACAACAGGCCTCCTCACTTAGTGCTTTATTTTTTCCTACTTCACGATTAAAAGATTTTATTCGATAGGCTCCTTGTTGCAGACGTGCATCATTGCTCCTTCCTCAACTGCACACTCGCAACATCGCTATTGCTCTTTTTTAGAGGAGAAGTCCTTTTACATCGAGGCGGAAAGTGCAACCACCTGGTCGCGCTCGAGCTGGAAGGGGACGCAGAAGAGCGCTGCAACCGCACCAAGGGCTGAAATCACGGCACACAGTTCGAACGCCAGCGAGTAACTATTGGTGACGTCGAAGATTTGGCCTGCCGCCAGTGGACCGAACGACCCGCCGACCATCCAAAAAAATCCCATTATGCCCGCAAGCGAGCCGAAGCGTTTGACGCCGAGCGAGTCCGCCATCACCATCGGCAGCAGCGCTACTGGTGCGGTTAGCATTAATCCGAAGAGCAAAATGAAGAGCACTAAGAAAGCGCCGTGGCGTGCGCCCAGGACCGTGATCAGGCTGAGCGCGGTTACCCCGTACGTAAACACAAGCGTGGTCCGACCGCTGGTTCGGTCGGCAACAATTCCCATAAGGGGCTGGCCCAAGGCTCCGAGTCCCAGCACCAGGCTCACGGCTAAGGCCGCGCTCGCCGCGTTGTAGCCGATTCCGATGAGGTAGGCCGCTAGGTGCACAAACACAGCGGTGACGTAGAAGGCACCGCAGACCTCAGCGAGCGCGATCAGCCAAAACGAACGGGTTCGAAGCGCTTCGCTGACCTCTAGCCCAAGGAGCGCCTCGGTCGCCTCCGCTACGGTCACAGTGGCCGCCGACGGACGCGTCTGCACTATTGCGAGCACCAGCGGCACGACGATCACGAGCATCGGTATCGCCAGCGTCAGGTAACCGACACGCCAGCCTCCGGTGGAGATCACATAGCCGGCGACCAGGGTCATGACCATTCCTCCCACCGGCTCCCCTGCCATTGCGATACCGAGCGCCATTCCGCGCCGGGCGCCGAACCAGTTGGACACCACCATACCGGCGGGTACGTACGTGGACGCGCCAAGGCCACTTCCTACCATCACGAAAGCGGTAAGCATCGGAGCGAACTCATTGGCTCGGCTTGCTACCACAAAGCCTGCTCCCGCTAGTGCTGCTCCGACCGCTAGCACTGTTCGCGCCTCGATCCGGTCGAGGAGCCATCCGGCCAGTGGTGCACTCACTGTCGACGCTACGCCAAGCCCAGTGAAGAGTAGTCCCACCTGTGCCCGGCTCCAACCGAAATGCTCTAGCAGTGGGGGCACGAAGATCGTGCCAGCGTCGTACCCTCCGCCCAACACGAAGAACAACGTTACGAAGTGGGCCGCGACGATCAGCCAGCCTTTGCGCTCTTGTTTCGTCACCTGCTTTTCTACCTCACTAATAACTGAGGGTGCGAGTGGGGTCACAAGCTGAACCCGGCCAATCTCAAGCTGTGTCGTCGCAAGAGCTGGAATGCCTGAATGCTGGTGGAAACTGTGCTGGCGATGTTGACCGGAGTCTGTCATCGCAAAAAGATGTGCACCGGACGCGGGCTGCCTTGCAAGCGCGTCCGGCCTTTACCCTGGGATCTTCAATACTCCTCGTGGCAATGGCATGGCTTGCACCCTGACTCTATCGGCTTGATTTGGCCCTCGTTATGGGCGAGCTGAGAGTTCATCCAGCACGTGACCCAGGCGCATAACTTAGCTTTTTGTCCTTGCGTCCCCCTGTGCAGCCGCTCCTGAGGAGTTCATGGCTGCCCACATCGCCACGTCCCCCGGCCCTGAACTGACCTCACCGCCATCAACCACATACGTCATACCAGTAGCAAAGGCTCCCGCCGGGCTCGCCAGAAATAGAGCCATGCCAGCGATCTCGTGGGGCTCGCCGATACGCCCCTGGGCATTAATTTGCAGCCCACTAGATTCCACCGCATCCACTAGGACCTGAGCCAATTCCGTGCGGATGAGGCCAGGCGCAATGCACGAGACGCGGATGCCGTCCCGTGCCCACTCCTTACCCAGAAGCTGGGCCATGTTGATCATCGCCGCTTTGGATAGAGCGTACGTGCCGACGCCCGTGGACGGGCGGACCCCTTCGTTAGAGGTGATATTGATGATCGCGCCGCCGCCGCGCGCACGCATCGACTCCCGGCAGAGCCGCGAAAGGTATAAGGGCGCCCAGGCGTTAATCTTCATGACCCTGAGAAACTCAGCGCCCGTCTCTTCCGCGAGAGTGCCCAAAGAGATGGTGGCGGCATTGTTCACCAAGATATCCACCCCACCGAGTTCTTTGCAGGTCCGCTGGTAGAGCTTCTCTATGTCTGCATCCTCCGCCATATTCGCTTGTACGGCAAGGACATGTCGGCCGGTGGCCGCAATCTCCTGTTTGGTGCGCTCCAGTGCCTCGGCACCTCGCGCAGCGATGGCCACGTTGGCCCCATGTTCGGCGAAGGCCAAGGCGATAGCCCGCCCGATCCCCTTCGAACCGCCAGTGACAATGGCGACTTTGCCATCCAGAGAAAAGTCGACGATACTCATAGCATTTCTCCTCTCTCCTGACTTAGGATTCGTTTAAAGTCAAAAAGGATCTCAAATAAAACCTTTATCAGCTAGGAATTGAACCACCTGTTGAGAGATACTGCTCGGATTCCCTCTCAATCGATCTCCCTTCTTTTCCTCTTGGCTCCCTCCAGATTTGAGAAACTTAAGACGCTCTGCTGGAGAGAGAGAAACCGTGGGGGCTGCTGTTTTTTTTGGCCGTATCCGGGGGTAGGCAATTTTCTGCAAATCACGTCGCCCATAGCGAGAGGCGACCTCCTCGATAATCTTTGCCTGCTCTTCAATGTTTACATCAGCGACTGGTCGGCGGCGGTGAAGAAGCAAACGGTGAATGGGGATGTAGCGAGGGACGTTCATTCCCTTCTCGACCGTACACACCGCTGGTAACGGACACTCCCACACCCAGCGGGCGCCCTTCTCCAACTTCTGCGTCGCCCGTATTCTTCTCCGGACAAGGGAAACCTCAAGCTTGATGATGCCCATTATTACGGGGAGATGGAGAAAATGAGCCACCCCTGCTCCCACCATACCGTGCATCCCTTCGAGAGAATGCTGGCCACAGAGAATCAGATCACAAGCAAGCGGCTCAATCGCCTTCGCCAATATAGCTGCAACAGCTAGCCCTTCCCACTCTTTGGCGCCATTCTGGTGGACGTGGATTGCCCTATCCGCTCCCATGGCCAGGCACACCCGGAGAGTCTCTTTCAGGGGCTCAGGCCCAAAAGATATCACCGTCACCTCGCAGGGAGAGGAGAGAGCCTCCCGGATGCGTATAGCTTCTTCCAAGGCAAGGAGGTCGTAGTCATTAACGATGTAATGGAGAGACTCCTCCTTGAGTTGCCCTTTAATAGTATCCAGCTCAGGAGGGTTCTGGTAGAAGTCTGGAACCCACCGCACGCAGACAACAATTTTAAATAATCCTGCACTCATGCTGATTTGGCGGTCGGTTGTCTTTTGTGTTCGCGGATGTGCCCAATGAGAGCCGGAACGATCTGGTAGAGATCCCCTTCTACCGCCAGCGTGGCAACCTTAAAAATCGGGGCGTCTGGGTCAGTGTTGATCGCGATAATCGTTCCTGAGTCTCGCATCCCCATAATGTGTTGAATCGCTCCGGATATACCGCAGGCGATATACAACTTGGGGCGCACTGTTTTTCCGGTTTGGCCCACCTGCTTCTCAAAGGGCATCCACTTATCGTCCACCGTTGGACGGGTGGCTCCCACCGTGCCTCCCAGCTCATCAGCTAGCTCCTGGAGAAATTGAAAACCGTCAGGTCCGCCTAATCCTCTTCCGCCAGCAACGATGATATCTGCCTCAGTGAGATCGAGCGTACGAGGGTCACCTTTGATAAAGGCCTCTTCCCGAATAGTTTGCTCCTCCTTTAGGACGGACACTACGACCCTTTCCTCCTCTACATGGCGTGATAGATCAGGTTTTTCTACACCGATGATCCCCGGTGCCACACTGGCAAGGAAGGGAGGCAGTTGGCAGACCTCAGTGCTGTAGAAACGATGGTTATAGACAGGACGAATCGCGTGTAAAAAACCAGTAGCAGGAATCTCAAAATTGACACAATTGCGTAAGAACTGTCTCTCTAGCTGAAGACTTACCCTGCAGGCCAGGTCGTTACCCAGAGCAGTGCCAGGGAACAACACGAGAAAGGGGGAGGATGTAGTCAGCACCTGAGCAACTATGCGCGGATAGGTCTCTGGGTGGTAGGAGGGGAGGCGAGCATCCTCGCAGATATAAACCCGATCCGCCCCATAGTAACCAAGGGGAGATACCAGATCCTGGACTTTCTTCCCCATCAGCAGGACACAGACCTTCCCACCTTTTTGCTGGGCGAGCCTCTTTGCCTCACCTAGAAGTTCGAGGGTCACCTCCCTGAGCTCGTTATCACTATAATCAGCATAGACCCAAACATTTTTCGGCTCTGTGTTCATAGCTCTAGAAGGGGATCTCTAACGGTTCGTGACAATGATCGCCCTTAGCCATTGCCACAAACTTGCCAGCCTCTCGTTTGTGCACGAGAGCGGAGTGGCTATTTTTCAAGTACCACGTGGGGGTCTTCCAGTTCGACCCAGCCTAAGAACGGCCCGTGTAGTTGGTAACCGATGAGCCGTTGCACGCGCTCCGGCAGGGTGCGCGCCACCTCAGGGGGGACAACGAGGTACTGATTCTCCTCCTGTCGGAGCCAGCCGAGGCTATATCCAAGGTAAGTGCCGAGACGATAGCCATTGGTACTATTTGGTCCGCCACCGTGCAGGGTCGAACCCAGATACAGGACTGCGGAGCCACGTGGCATCTCTGCAGCCGTTATCTCATCGTCTCGAGGAACACGCTCGTCATTCCACCGATGGCTGCCCGGAACGACACGGGTCGCGCCATTCGCTGTGGTGAAGTCAGTCATGGCCCATATCGAGCTGATCAAGAACTGATAGGCCAGAGGATGCGGCACAGGGTAGAGTGCATCATCACGGTGGAGAGGTTGCACAGCTTCGCCGGGGCCGATCTGAATCGCTTGCGTGGCACTGACTTGGTATTTGGCGCAATGGGGACCGAGAATCGCGTCACACACTGCCAGCATCAGCGGATGAGTGACGAGCGAGGCGTACGTGCGCGACTTGGCCACCAGGCTGGAGGAGCGCTTAGTCTGAAAGCCTAAGAACGCGTCAGTCCGTGTCTCGGCAAAGCCGCCGGCAGAGTCGCTGGAGCCTCCTCCACTTGGAGTTTGCTCTAGGTAGGGTGCGAGTTCCGCTCTGAGCGCGCTCACTGTGAGGCTATCGAGCAGCTCCCGGACAATCACGCACCCGTCGCGCTCGAGTGCGGTGACGACTTCCTCAGGGGTCGCCGTATTAGGCAGTGAAGACACCCGGTTGTTGAGTCCATGATCTTTTTCTTTGGTCCTCACTTCAGTACTCTTTGTCATAGCCAACCTCCTCGCTTGAGTTTCGTCACTATACTTTTCACAGTTTGTTATCGTAAGCTTTCGGCAAGAATCTCGGCCACGTCTTTGACCGGTAATTCTCCCTGGAGCTTCCTCTTTGCCGCTGCCTCAGTAAACATCGCTAAGCAGAATGGACAGGCCACTCCCAGAGTCTGCGCCTGAGTCTGTCGCGCCTCTTCCAAGCGGATGTTCTCACACTTTTCGGTGCGCGGAACCTCATACCAGTAATTTGCCCCTCCTGCCCCGCAGCAAAATCCACGTTCTCGGTTGCGTTCCATTTCCACCACTTCGAGGCTTGCAATCGCTGTGAGTGCGGACCGGGGAGGTTCATAGACACCATTGTGACGGCCGAGATAGCAGGGGTCATGGTAGGTCACTATCCTCTTTTCCCCTCCTCGTATTCGTAGCCGGCCAGAGGTAATGAGATCCGAAAGAAAGCTATTGTGGTCCACCACTACGAACTCTCCCCCCAGGTGCGGATATTCATTCTTAAGGGTATTGAAGCAGTGCGGACAGGTGGCGACAATCTTCTTCATCTGGTGCTGCTTGAGGGTACGAATGTTCTCCTGAGCTAGCTGCTGAAAAAGCCCCTCTTCACCGAATCGGCGAGCGACCTCCCCATTACATTTCTCTTCCTCCCCCAATACACCATACTTGACACCAGCTGCATCAAGGAGGGTCAGAAAAGAACGGGCAACCATATTCGCTCGCTCATCGTAGGAGGCTGCACACCCGACCCAGTACAGAATCTCAGCATCGGCAACATCCTGAATCCTTTTGACCCTGAGAGGAGAGGGCAAGCGGTTCATCCAGGCTGCTCGATCGCGAAAAGGGAAACCCCAGGGATTGTAGTGTGTGACAAGATTGTTGAGGGTCTTTTGCATCGGTTCGTTAAGGGCCGAGCTATCAACCAAGTGGCGACGCATGTCAACGATGGCATCAATGTGTTCAATCGAAACTGGGCAGTGCTCCATACAGGCCCGACACGTGGTGCATGCCCATACTTCATCCGGCGAGATCGAGGTGGCAAAGAGATCGCTCGCATCACGGCTTGTGTTCGCCATCTGAGCCCGCAGCTTCAGGATCAGCGATTTGGGCGACAGGGCAGTGCCAGTGGCAAGCGCCGGGCAGTTATCGTCGCATCTGCCACAGCTCGTACAGGCATCGAAGCTTAACCTCTGCATCCAGGAGAAGTCTTGTGTTGTTCTTGCACCAACTCGCAATTCCGATTCTGACGGAAAGGCTTCCAGGCCCGCTAGCGTAAACGGCGTGCTCAGGGCGCCCTTGGGCTTCCCCGACCTGAGTAGAATCTGCAATGGGGAAACAAAGAGATGGCGAAACCCACTAAAAGGAATAGAGGCAATAAAGCCAAAAACCAGAAAGGCGTGACTCCACCACGAGAAGAAGTGGAATGTACGGATACTCCCCTCTCCCATCCCGAGGAAGTGAAAGAGGCTGCCTACTAGAGATCCCACCGGAGACCATCCACGCCACGGCGGTTGCATCACCGCAATCCGTGCTCCTTCAATCAGGTATCCTGTCAGCACTAGAAGAAAGAGCATGACTAGAAGGTACAGACCACTCAACGGTGGGTCCGTGCCTGGTTTCTCTAGGTTTCTCGGTCTCATTCTATAACGGCGGAAGGCAGCAAGCCCTAGACCGATGAGGAAGAGAATCCCAAAGATATCGAGGCTCAACTCGTAGAGGAGAAAGAAGTTACCGTAGAAGAAGTGGAGTGGGGTGTCGTATTCAATGAAGATGATGACCGTACCAATAAAGAGGGCAATGAAACTCCAGAAGATCAGCAGGTGAAACACGCCGGGTAAGCGGCAACGCAGGAGATTTCTATGGGCAAGGATCTGAGCAAGGAGGAAAGCTACTCTGCCCCCAACGTTGTCCACCTTTTCTCCTGCTTTCCCTACCCGCCATAATTGGTAACGGCGAAAGAAGCCGTAGAAGAAGATCGCCGTCGCTATGATCGACGCAGCATAGAAGAGGCCACGGGATACTGCCGGGACGTTCCAGAAAATCTCGCGTGTTATTTCTGGCTCGAAAGACACACTATTCCCTCAAGGAGGAATTCCTCCATCAAAAATGCTCCAACACCCAAGCTTGGCCACTCGCTCCATCTCCTTTACCGTCAACTGGGGATTCCGTAGCGAGCTATGGATTGCCAGGTAGAGCCAGAGTCCTTATGGTCAGAGCAAAGCTCAAACGCCTAGGTGTTGTAGACCAGACCCAGAGCCGCAACTAGGTAAAAAGGTCAGGGTCGGGCTCGGGTCGCTTCGGTACGATGGGCCCGAGTCGGGTCAGGCTTATCCCCCATACTTGCCCCCAGCATACGAATCGGACCCTCTCCACCTGTGTCGGCTTGGTGCCAGGTATTGGCCGGCAAATCTAGCCGGTCCCCGGCTTTCAGCACACACTTCTGCTCACCTATCCCCATGGTCAGCTCGCCCTTGACCACTACCAGCACCTCATCGTTAGGATGCAGATGGGGTTCATAGTGGTGGCCCGGCTCATCGTCTTCTATATAGGCAACCAGTCCCTCGGTCTCCAAAGCACGCACCAGCTCAGACTGGGTGGGCGGTTCAGTTTTATTCCACCGGGTTACTTTAAGTTCCATTGCTCTATCCTCCTTCTGTGTACGCTAGAGAGGGTGAGTGTTAGATTCTCCCCTATCGTTTCATGCCAGGCTGTAGCTCTTTCCTTATCCTTGTTCAATTCAGATCTCCCGCCCCACAAGGTTTCCGTCATAGATGGCATCGGTAATCTTGCGCGGCGCCACACAGTCCCCTACCCGATGCAGCTCTGCGACCTTGCCTTTCAGCGCAAAATACAGATCCTGATTGGCTCGCTTGCCCATCACCAACACTACGGTATCCACTCCCTCAAACTGCCGCTCCTCTTTGGTATACACGTGATTGCCCACCACTGTCATACCGTTGATCTCTTTCACCATCGTCAGAGGAGTGCAGATAACCTTGCGCTCGGCCAGTCTCTCCATCTGAGGATCGATTGAGCTTGGCTCAATTTTCATCCCAACGTAGGGGAGGCGGGTCACGATCTCCACCTGCCTCCCCTGATCAGCCAGGTACTCTGCTGTCATGGTCGCCTCAAAGTCTCCAAATTCATCAATAATCAACACTCGCCTGCCTACCCCCTTACCGTCCTGAAAGACATCAAACACTGTGAGTACATTGTCCTGCTCGATCCCTGGCAGCCGGGACACCTCCGGCCGCGCGCTGGTATATCCAGTCTTCAGAGGGGTAGAACCGGTGGCCAGTACTACCGTATCGGCTCCTTCGGCCAACACAGCCTCAGCTTTCATCTCCCGCCCCAGATGCACTTTCACCTCGAGCTTGCGCATCTGGATCGTTAAATAGCGCACCACACTTCCCCAGTCTCCCCGAGACTTCACCTTGGTCATAGAGAGTACCTGCCCCCCAAGTTCACTCCCCTTCTCGTAGAGGTGCACCTCGTGGCCTCGCTGCGCCGCAATCTCGGCCACCTTTAGCCCTCCAGGCCCGCCTCCCACAACTATGACCTTCTTTTTACGCACAGCAGGTTGAAAGGTCCCTGTCCCCCAACGTTCTTCTTCTCCCACCGTGGGATTGTGAACACAGCTCAGTGGATGGCCTGCCAACACCCTACCAACGCAATCTTGGTTGGAGGCGGTGCACTGACGGATGTCCTCCAGACGGCCCTCCCGGGCCTTTTTGGGTAGCTCAGGGTCGGCAATGAGCGCCCTCGCCATGGCCACCATATCTGCCTGCCCCTCGGCTAGAATCTTCTCAGCCAGAGCCGGGTCATTAATCCGCTTGATCGCAATAATCGGGATATTCACCACTTCTCTGATTCCGGCGGCCAGATATGCAGCGAAGCCTGCGGGAAAACTCATCTCCGGAACGATGACGGGAAGAGAATAGAGGGTCCCTGCACAAACGTGAATGTAGTCGAGCAGGCCGGTGGCAGCCAGATGCTTAGCAATCTCCTGGGTATCCTTGAGGGTTAAGCCGGTTGGGGTAAACTCATCCCCCACCAGCTTGATCCCCAAACACAGCTCCCGTCCGATCTCCCGCCGCACCCGCTCCATCACCCGCACGGCATAGCGACAGCGGTTCTCCAAACTTCCCCCCCACTCGTCTGTGCGTTGGTTGGTATAAGGGGAAAGAAACTGATTCATTAAAAGCCCCTGGGCAGCCAGCAACTCCACCCCATCAAATCCTCCCTCCCGAATCACCCGCGCTGACCGCCCCTTGGCCTCAATCAGTTCTTCGATGTCCTCTATCTCCATTTCCTTAGGAGTCTCCAGCTCCATAGGGTCAGAAAAAGGCGAGGGAGCCCACATGGCACGCCGCGAGCGCACGCTCGCCATCTCCCTGCCCCAGTGCCAGCATTGGGAAAGGATCTTGGTGCCGTGCTCATGCACGGCATCGGTGATGCGCCGGTACCCAGAAATGGCCGCCTCATTATCCACCCGCAAATCTCCCGCAAACCAGTTGGAAGTCTCATGGGTAAAAGACCCACCCACCACAATCAGCCCCACCCCCCCCTTGGCTCGCTCCGCATAGTAGTAAACCTGCCGCCGGCTCGGCAAGTTATTCTCAGCAAAGAGAGTCATGTGGGCGGAGAAGCAGATGCGGTTAGGAATGGTTAGTGGCCCTAACTGAATGGGCTTAAACAAATGCTCAAATTGTTGGGTCATGGTTTCAACCTCTTAGTCTGAGCAAAGTAACAGTTCCAACCGATCAGCGGGGATCGTACAACTCGAACTTCAGCGGTGTCGGGTGGTCTCCGTTGCAGGGACCGGGGAAGATGCAACATGACACTGCCCAGAGCACATCCATTTCAGCTCGTAGGTCGATGTGGCCATCCGCACGGCTCTTGGGGAGCCGAATCTCCCAAGTGCCGTCAGGGTCGTAGCCGATGTGCATGAAGATGTTGAAGCAGGACGCGGTGTCCAAGTACAACGGTGAGAGGCCATGTTCAGCGATTGCTTCGCTCAGACAATCGCGGCATCCCTTTTGGCCCACGGCGCCGACCACTGGATGAGAGTTCAGATCGCGCGAGCAGAAGCCACCGCCAGAGTAGTGCTCACCGCAGGTGTCCTCGACGATCGTCCATAGTGGGCGGCAATGATTGGTCACCAACACATCCCCCTTCGTCAACTTCCAGCGACCAGCGACCACGTTCGAGTAGATGCAGTCGCAGTGCTCCGTCGGGTCATCGAGGCGGAACGAGACGAAATCCGCAACCTGCTGCCCCTCAACATCGATAATTCGTAAGACCTGCCCTTGCCGAACCTTCCCGCTCGCGTGATGTCCCGGCTGAACGATCCGCTCCTCAACCAGTTTTCCCTGCACTGTACTCATAGCTCCCTCCGTTTACATCGCGGGCTATTGTCTGACTTCTTCTACGTGCCGCTATGCCTACTTTTACGGAAGTCTGCACGAAGACTTGCTTTCTCGCTCCTATCTAGCGCTTAGCTTGCAAAGGTCTCTTCCTCTAGCACTCGATTCAGTACGTAATGCGCGAAGCGATAGGGAATGCATTCGTGTAGAGAAAACCTCCCGGGAGAGAAGAACCGGGACTGATAGCCCCGGTACGTCAATCCTAGCACGCGGATGTCCTGGTCGTTGAACCTCTCAACGCCGTCATAGCTTGCCTTGGCGATCTCCGCGAAGCCCGGTGCCTCAACAAGGTGCTTGGGAAAATGCCAGTCCACAATCATCTTCACCTGGTCATACGAATTTGCATTCCAAAAAGGAATTTTCGTGAGCAGCCGCTGCCCCTTCGACTTTGCCGCTTCCGCGGCGACGCGCAGGGCGAACGGACAAAATCAGGGCAGCGCAAGTATACCGTTCGTGCTGAGCGTAGCGAGAGCGCAGTCGAAGCATGAACATGTGAGTTACCATATGAATTGCAACTTGGTATCAGGCCCCTCCGGCAGCATCACGAAACACAACACACTGTCGGGCTGAAAAACTAACAATTGATTCGGGCAGAGCAAGAGGAAGTGGTGTTCTCGCTGCTGGCTGGGCGCAACTACGACAGGTAGCCGGTCTCACTCCGATAAAACCTTGATCAAGCATTTTAACTCTTTAGTATGCATCCCCTTTTCCCCTTCAGTCTTACTGTCTATAGAAATCAATGGTCTTGGGTTCCTGGAGGAGACTTTGCACATTATAGAGCCCATCGGGAATAGGAGGGTTCAAGGTCTGTTCGTTGGAGTAAATAAGTGTCCAAAACCCTGTCATATAATCTTTCACTGAAAGCGCGTTCCAGAAAAGATGGGTCTCTCGCTTGCAGCAATTCGGCACCCCCTTAGACACCTGCCCCGGGGGAAGGAGCGAATACAGCGGTACCATCCTCTGGATCAGGCGCCCGTTACGGTCAAAGGAATCTTGCAGCAACGGTTGCATGGTTGCGATCCCTACATAGGTGAGCTGCTTAGCAAACCACCAGTCTTCCCGAAACGGTATGGTCTCAACCACCCAGACGGGTCCCCCAATCCCGTCCACCCGCTTCACTTCTACCGCGGGGCTCTGCTTCTCCGCCTCTCCAGCGTCAAGGCCGAAGAAGGGATCTTCGGCAGGATAATTCATCAGCCGCGCACCGATAACCTTGTAGTTGTGGATGGGGGTCATTATAGCATTCTGCTCCTGCCGGATGATCAGCCCTCCAATCGAATCCTGCCGGTTGGCTGTGGCTAGGCGGCGCACCTTGCGTACGGTGGGTACATACAGATAGTTGTCATCCTCCTTATTCTTCCCTTGATACTGGATCTGCAAGAACCCTACCTTGAGAAGATCTCTGGGAGAGCGAAAGAGAAAAAGGTATTTTCTATAGGCCTGACCATCCAGGGAGGGAGGAGGTGACGGGTCCCATAGCCAGTTCTTGTCCTCGGCTTTCGTATAATAGGTGTTCCACTCGAAGCCAGTCTTGTCCCGCCGGTACTCCGCCCCAGGGGCGTAGAGATGCCCGTCGAATCCGTCTTCCGCAGCGAAGCCCGGACTCGCAGGCCACCACGGAAAACAGATATCCATGACATCGAATCCATTGAACTTCTCCCGTTCCTCCAGGGGAATGGTGTAGGGATAGTATAGAGGCTGGAGCCACTCGGTGTAGAGCAGTGGCCCTTTCTTGTTCAGCTCGTCATCATACCAGGGCTTAGGTTCCCACTTGAGTTCCTCCTCTCCCCACGACACCCGATACTTTCCTGGCTCTCCTTCCACTGTCTCAATGCGATATGCCTTGCCCAAAATCGTCTTCTCATACACCACTTTGCCTTGGTATTTCTTTCCTTCCTCAGCTCCCACGACTGGTGCCTGTATACACATGACAAGGACTGTTATTCCAATCACGACTCTCCCCCACCCTATGCACCATGCCCTAATTTCCCTTGTGCTCTTACACATAGCTCGCTCCTCTGTCTTCACCTAAAGGGTTCAACGGAGTTCTCCCCAAAAACAGACTCTTCACTCAAATCCTGGATCAGGATGCGTGATATACAGCAGATCGAAAGGTTCATTACTCAACGCCTCAAACGTCATCTTGCTGCCTTTAGCGATGTAGAGCAGGTCTCCAGCCTGGACTTCGTGTGACTCCGAAGATGTGAACGGTGGGTCTGAATGAGTGATCTTCCCTTTCCCGCAAGTGATATACACTACCTCGTCATACCAGTAGGGCCAGTTCCGCAGAGTCGCAGTCGCAGTGCCTTTCTCAAAGCGCGTGAATCCGGCGGTTATGTTCGGGGTCTTGATGCACACCGCCAGCTTTCCTGCCCCGTCGCTAGTTTTATATTCCGCTAAATCTCCTTCAGAGAGACGATGCACCTTCATTGAACCCTCCTTCTTAAAAAAGGTCATTCATCCCTTACAACCCAAACACTCTCACTGCATTTTCCCCCAAAATCTTTTCCTGCGCACGGGTTGCCAAGGACCGCAGACGTTCCTTGGCCTCCTTCACTGGATTGATGAACCCCTCAGCATGGGGGAAGTCTGATCCCCACAAAAATGGCTCCTCTCCCACCAACTCCACCATGGCCGGGAGTGTGTTCTCCACCGGATCGGCCGAGATCCAACACTGCCGTTGAAAATACTCCGAGGGCTTACGCTTCATCCCGGTCGTATAGCCTAGGTAGCTAAACCGATGGTCAAATCGTTCCAGCCACTCCGCTACCCACCCACTCTTGGTCTCCACTAACCCCATCTTCAGCCGCGGAAATCGCTCTAATGCGCCGTCGCACATCAGGGTGGTCATTGCCTTGCGTGGGTCCTCCGCCACCATCATGGAAAAGTGCAGGTAGCTGTTAAGAGCGGAATCCTTATACCAGGCACTGCCCACATAGTCATAGTTTCCGGTCAAATGAATTCCCACCGCTAGGTCCGTAGCTTGCGCCTCCGCCCAGATTGGGTCGTAGAAAGGATGTCCAAAGCTGCGCCCCCCAAGCGGACGTGAACCGACAAACGCTCCCTTGAACCCAAGCTTGGCCACACGTCTAATCTCCTTTACGGCCTCCTCTGCATCCCGTAGGGAGATATGGGCCACTGGATACAGTCGCTGGGAGTAGGGCTGACAAACTTCCCACACCCAGGTGTTGTAAGCGCGACAATAAGCCGCAGCAACCTCCGGATCGTCTACATCCGCTTCCCACATCAGTCCCCAAGTTGGATAAACAAGTTGTTTGTTAATCCCTTCAGCATCGAGCCACTTCATCCGCGCGGCGGGGTCCAGTGCTCCTGCCGGGGCGTTGGCATAGTCAGCACTAAAGTTAGGGTCGGCCATGCGCTTGGGATCCTCAAACCCCACCGCCTCCCGAAAAATCTCCGGTGAGAACTCTGCGCGTTTCCTCCCTTCCACTTCATACGCTACCATCTCGCCAGTCTTCCCATCCTTGATAAATCGCAGAGCCTTGTCCTTATATTTACTTTCTATGTATTTCTCCCAGAGATCCAAAGGTTCGAGGAAATGACTGTCTCCATCCACGATCATAGGTGCCATAGCAAAAGCCTTCCTTTCTTGCTTCCTCAAACAGGGAGGGCAGGCCTAGGTGCCCTTCCCCCCAGCAGAGTTGGCACTAAGACGTGTAGTCAGCGCTACGTAGCAGTCTGCCCGGCAGGGCCTCTGTGCACTGTCCTTCCTCAAAAGTCATCTCTCCGTTGACCACCATGGCTCGATACCCCTTCGCCTTCTGCACGATACGCCGCTCACCGCCAGGGAAATCGTTAGCATACTCAGGTTTCTCCGGGCTGAGCGCCAACTTCTCCTGTTCATACACCATCACATCCGCCGCCATCCCTTCCCGCAAATACCCTCGATCCCGCACCCCCAGCAGCCAGGCTGGCAACGCGCTAATTTTCCAATGCGCTTCCTCCAAGCTCATAAGGCGTTTGTCCCGAATCCAATGGCTCAGAAAGTACGTCGGCCAAGCACTGATCGTAAGGTAACGGGTGTGCGCTCCACCATCCGACACTGAGAGGTGGGTGAAGGGGTGTTTGATGATCTCCGCCATAGCCTCCTCATCGCTGTTGATGAGATCAAGCAAGGCAAACTCTGTCTTCAGTCCTTCATCCAAGGCTAGATCCAGCATTGCATCTACTGGATCCTTACCCATCCGTTCGGCCAGCTCCGCTATGGTGAGCCCTTCAAGGGGCAGATTGCGCTCCTCAGTCACCTGTAGGATTTTGACCTTGTGCCAATTTTTGTGAAAGATTGTCACTTCGCACTCAGCCACATCTTTCTTCATGGCCGCCCGCACCTCGGGTTTGCGCAGCTTGGCCGCTCGTTCCTCGGGTGTGCCCACTAAGGGTTGGATCCAGTTGGGCATGTCATCAAAGAGGTTGTATTCGGCCAGCGTAAATTGGGTATCAATTCCCATGCAGATCGCCTGGGCATAGATAGGCAACCCTTCTCGATGCATCGCCTCCAGCCACGCCAGCCCATTCCTCCAGCCAATGCCAGTGGGGTCTGCCTCAAATTGGGCCACTGCTCCCCACTGCACGATGCGCCCGCTCACCCGCGCGAGTTCTGCCAGCAGCGGATCGACTCCGCCACTGGTCTGCGCCTCGCTTCCTACTGTCCAGCCAATATGTCCGATCCCATACTCCCGCATGACCTCCGCCAACGCTAAAAACTCTTCCCGCGAAGCTACATGCGTCGGCAGATAGCTCCCGTCTTCGGGCCGGTCGATCAGATCCTTGTCTGCCGAAAATCCAAACGCTCCAGCTTCCATCCCCTCCCGAAACAAGGCCTTGATCTGAGCCATCTCTTTGTCTGTCACTGAGGTTCGCTCACGTGCCTCCCGTGCTCCCAGCACATAGGCCCGTAGCGGGGAGTAGGGAAACAGAGACGCTACATTGAGCCCCAATCCTTGGCGTTCCAGGCTGTTGAGGTACTGCGGAAAGGTCTCCCAATCCCAACGCATCCCTTGCTTCATCGACTCGTAAGGAATGGACTCAATGCGGTTCATCATCCGCATGTTCAAATCTCGGTCCTCGGGCCTGCACGGAGCAAACCCGAACCCACATTGCCCAATCGAGACCGTGGTTACCCCATGCCACCCCGAGAGCGTGGCATAAGGATCCCAGTTCAGTTGCGCATCGTAGTGGGTGTGCAGATCAACGGCCCCCGGCGCGACGATGCAACCCGTAGCATCAATTTCCTTGCGCGCATCCCCTTTAAGCCGGCCACTAATTCTGGCAATCCTCCCTTTGCGCACGGCCACATCCGCCCTGTAAGCCGGCAGCTTGGTCCCATCCACAATCGTGCCATTACGGATGATGAGATCGTACTCTGGCATGGTCGTTCCTCCTTGTTTTGTACAGTTGGTGAGTTTCGCCCGCTCTCTGCCCTGACAGCATCCGTTAACCACTTCAGGAAAAGTGAGGAATAACTTTTTCTCCAAAGAGTCGAAGGGTCTGTGTGACTTTTTCATGGGACGGCCCTTCAGGATGACGAAAACGTAGGATAAAGTACTCTATACCCGTCTCCCGATGCCACTTCTCGATCTGCTCTCTGCAATCTTCTGGGGAGCCCAAAATCAGCCGATCCCGTACATAATCCAGACGAAAATCCTTCTCCTCCTTCACGTCCTTCAACCAGGGGTCATTTGTTTCATTTGACAATAAATGAAATGCTCCCAGACGCCAATAATACCGATAATTCGAGAGTAGCCTCGGCTCGTATTCCTCTCTCGCCTTCTCTCTCGTTTCCCCTATCCCCGCTTCAAAATGAGCCGCGATATAGGGTTGCCGGTGCCACCGTTTTGCCTCCTCGCGGTACATCTGTGCCAGGCTCTGCACGATCGAGACGGTCTGGATGCTTGGCAGCGCTATCCATCCATCCCCAAGTCGTCCGGCCCGTTTTACTGCTTGCGGAGAGAGCGCCCCTATCCAAATAGGAGGACAGGGGTTTTGCAGCGGTTTCGGCGTGATGGACAAATTTTCCAGATGAAATCGCTTACCAGCAAAAGAAAATTGTTCCTCTATCCAGCACTGACGAATGATCTCAATTCCCTCCTCAAACAAAGAGACACTCCAGCGTAGAGGAACGCCAAAGGCGGCAAAATCACTCGGTATCACCCCCTTTCCCAGCCCCAAGATGACTCTTCCCCCTGAAATAGCGTCGAGTGTGGCCACATCTTCAGCTACCTGCACAGGGTGATGCAGAGGAAGGACGAGGACATCAGTGCCAACCTTAATTCTTTTCGTTCGAGCAGCAACAGCCGCCGCCAAGACCAGAGTAGATGGGATGAATCCATCAGGTTGCTGGTGCTGTTCAGGGATAAAACAGCCATCGAAGCCCTGCTCTTCAGCTACGTGCGCTTCCGTACAGATCTCCTCGATGAGACGAGCCATACGGTCTCCTCGAGGAGGGTTTTGCGTATTGAAAACGAGACCGAACTTGATCATCTCTTTACTCTCGAGACTCATCCTCTGCTTGCTCGATTCGAAAAGATTTGCCTAATCGCAGAAAGTGAGAGGGATTTTTTCTCCTTGCTGCGATCGTGATCGGCCACTTCCTACACTCGATCCTTCTCGTTCGGTCAGGGAGTACAGTTTTTATGCCACGAGTGGAGATAAAGAGTCGTTCCTAAGTATCCTCTCCTACGCTAGTTTTCATTGATGAAATTATTCTCAATCTGTATGACGTTGCATATTCGCATCACCCTGACGCACATTATACTCTTCCAGAAATCGCCCCCTCGATACCCTCCTACTCCATTTCGTTTTTGAATTGACCTGTAATTGACAACCGTGTCTTCCTCAGAGAATGTTTGGAAAGTAGGTGCAAACTGTCATTGCGAGGAGCCCCTTCGACTCTACTACGTTTCGCTCAGGACAGGCTCCGCGACGAAGCAATCTCTTTGCAAAGCTTGCTTCGCTCCGCTGCTCAGAAACAAACTCTCAGGCAGTGACCGGCTGGGGGAGGAGCGTGAACCCCAGTCGTGCGGCGGTGCGCTTGAGGTGACGAATGGAGCGTTGACGGAGGTGTTGGTCATAAGTCTCCTGACTTTGCGGTTGATAAGGCGTGCGATGGGTAAGGACATGGTAGAGAAGGCGAGCCAGTTTATGCGCGGTGGCGGTGATGGCGTGCGTGGGCCCTTTGCGGGCGCGCAGGCGGCGATAATAACTGCCCAAGGCCGTCTGGGTGCGGCCCAGCGTCTGCGCGGCCAAGCGCAACACTTGCGCGGCGCGACGGTTCCCTTTGAGGGGCTTACTGCGCAACACCTTGCCACCCGAGATGTCGTTATGCGGGGCCAAGCCCAACCACGAGGCGAAGTGCTTCTCCGTGGGCCACTTGCGCATGTCGGTGCCGATTTCCGCTACCAGGACTTGGGCGCTACTCGCCTCCAGCCCCGCGATGGCCGTCAGATCGACACCGAGAAGGCGATACAAGCACCCACGTACGTCGAACGCCGGCGCATTCTTGGCATGGGAGTTCGGCTTGGGAGCCGGCCCCAGCGGGGGCAGGGGCTCATCGGAGGTGGGTTTGATGGCCGCATAGTGCCGCGCGATGTAGGTGTCACATTCCTGCACCTGGGCCGTGTAGACGTCATACAACGCCAGCGCTTGCTTGAGGGCAAAGACCTGCTCGGGGCGATATTGCCCACTGAGCGCTTTGGCGATCTCGGCCTCGCTGTGGTGGCAGCGCCCATGGCGCAAGCGCGCCAGCACCTGCGGATCACGCTCCCCCGCCACAAGCGCGCGCAGGATCTGCAACCCCGTCGTGCCGGTAATATCACTCACCACTTGCGTCAATTGCACGTTCATCTGCTGCAAGGCTTTCTGCATATGTTGGATGTGCCCGGCCCGGTGTTCGAGCAGCATCGCGCGCTGGCGCAAATAGGTCCGCAACACCTGCATCTCTTCGGCCGGGCGAAAGGAGGCCCTGAGCAAGCCATAGCTATGCAACTGCTGCAGCCACTGACAATCCTGCACGTCACTCTTGCGCCCGGGCACGTTCTTCAGATGCCGAGCATTGACCACACAGACCTCCACGCCCCGCGCCTCCAAAATCTCATAGATCGGAATCCAATACACGCCCGTCGATTCCATCGCCACGCTCCTCACCTGACACTGCGCCAACCAGTCCGCCAACGCGTGCAAGTCCGGCGTGAAGGTGCCAAAGGCTCGCACTGGCCGCGCGTCGCGGTCGGCGGGCACGCAAGCCCAAATCTCTTCGGCCCCAATGTCCAATCCCGCTGCCGCCCCATTCTGCCTCCGCAGCTTGGGAACCACGGCGCCTTTGGTGGCCCGGCACGAGTGTCTTCGCATCGAATTCGCCCTCCTTCGTGTGGCTCTCTTGCCCAGACCCGGACACCTCGGGTGATCGTACGCTGCTCAGCGGGGTCGAGAGGTGGTGCGCCTCACGCCACCATTCTTTGCTCCAGCCGTGTCCAGAACCAAACTCGCAAGCGGGCTCCTGCAGCACCATTCGAAACGCCGGTCTTAGCTTGTCTGGGCGTCACCCAGGAGATTAGCACTTCCCCGTTTCGGCCTCCACGCTTAGCGCCCGCGCTATGGATAACTCGCAATGACCTTGCGGCTTAACTTAATGGCCTTGGGAGGCAATGCAGTGCAGCGCAGGGTTCGCTGCACCTTTCTTCGCACCAGTCTTCTCAGCGCGGCCTGGGCAACGGGTAGGTGAGCTGGGCAACCACGTCGTCAAGGGAATTGGTTGTGTCACCGGCCGCCTCCAGTTCAGCGAACCGGTAAAAGGATTGTTCGTGTACAACCATAGAATGGGCTGTCTCCCGGTATTCCGTAGGCGCCTGCGTCTCGACTTCAATGTACCGATCGACATAGGGTTTGACTCCGTCTCGCAACCGCGCCATTGCCGCGGTCCAGTCCAGCCCAGCCAAACGCTCGGCGAATGCGTGACCTGCCTGGCGTGACTCCTCCAACTCCGTAGGATCGAGCCCCAGACCCATAATAACAGGACGCAACCGCGCTTTCGTTTCGGTTTCTACTTGCAAGAGGACCGCGATCTTGTAACGCCGCAGCGGATCGTCATAGAAGGCCAGCAGGCGATTGGTGGCGACCTCGCCAATGACCTCTCCCTGATACATCTCCATGACGCCTTTTTTGAATTCGTCCAAAGACATAGCGAGCACCTCCTTAGTGGTTTAGAGCGTTGTTTGGCCCCTTCTGCTTCATTCCCTTTTCAGCAACACGACAAGCGTGCTCTTTCTCCACAGTATGGTTCCTGAAGCAGCTAACGGCCCCGCCTCTGGAAACCGCACTTCACAGAGAATCCCCTACACTCTGATCTCGATCGCTTCTGTCACTAACGTCGATCGCTGACCGCTTACGCGATAAGGTCTGGTTCGTCTGCAAGATCCCATACCCGCAGCTCCCCAGGCTCAATCCGAAGCACTACGGACTCAATCTGGCTCGCCGTCGCGGCAAAGGCTGGACCATGCTCCGCCCCCAGATAGCGCAGAGCCATCCGGTGCACGATCTGGTGGACGTCGCCAGGGACACGCTTCGCTTTCCCGCGCACCTCGATCCCACGATACGGCGGCACGTCCTCCGCCACAATGATGCTCATACGAGGCTCGCGCGTAATATGACGCGCCGGGGCGCCCGCCGCGGTAAGGACGACCGTAAAGCCGCCATCCCGCCACTCGTGCCAGACGGGAGAAAGGAGGACCCTACCGTCGCGAAAGTGTGTGGCTAAAATCGCGCATTTAGCTTGGTCGAGAAAATCGCCCAACCCCTCAGGGTTTAAATTCCTCATATAGAGTACTCCTTCTGGCCTGCAAGGCCTTCTGCTCTCTGTCCCTCTTCCACGGTAAACTCCATCAGGTTCCCCTGCACGAGAACAAATGCTGACGAGAGAATCCGGTGTCAATCTATAGGCAGAAACCACTTCTCCGGTGTCTGCCCCAAAAGACCACCAAAAAATGGCTCGTCGAGACTCATGAGATCCCACGAGCGCCACGACTGGGGCCTGAGACTAATGGTCACTTCGCACGCGGCCGCAAACGCTGGACCCGTTCTCGGATCCTCTAGCCCGGCTTTTGTCACATACCGCTGCATTATTTTCGGGCTGATCTCTTTGGACCGCTCTCCGCGGATGATCTCCACGGATCCCGCCGCGCTCGCGATCCGGACGGCATCCGGCTTCCCATGGCTACCTTCTACAAGGTTGGACTGCGGGCGCGCCGAGAGGCTCCGCCGTTTGCGAGCAGCGACGTCGG
>Ga0187894_10001126_pt1 | contig 35336 bp, 34 predicted proteins | sample GBC1701081metaG_FD_136650 | JGI IMG/M metagenome (GOLD analysis project Ga0187894, IMG submission 136650) | White microbial mat communities from a lava cave in the Kipuka Kanohina Cave System on the Island of Hawaii, USA - GBC170108-1 metaG ...
GGTGTGGGACAACCGGTGCCTGCTGCACCAGGCCACGCCGTGGGACATGACCCAGCCGCGGGTCATGTGGCACAGCCGCATCGCCGGCGACCCGGCGAGCGAGGCGGCGCTGGCCGATATTCAGCCTTCTCCCCGCGAAGGCGGGGAGAAGGTGGCGCGAAGCGCCGGATGAGGGGCTTCGCGATCCTGCGAGCACATCGGTAACCTGGAGCAAAGGCCTCCCCCGCGGCAACGTTGATCGGGTATCGGTGCCGCGAAGCCCCTCATCCGCCCTTCGGGCACCTTCTCCCCGCCTTCGCGGGGAGAAGGCATGAAACTACAGCATGACCTGTTCCGCGGATTGCGCACGGCGGAGGTGTCGCTGCGAATGCAGGATATTGCTGCCATGGCGGAAGCGCGCGACAAACCGGGCTCGCGATCGGTCTATAGTGCGGGCCCCAGGGAGCGGCAGGACATGGAAAACGACAAGCTTCTCGGACGGCGCGACGGCCCGGTCGGCCACGTCGTCTTCAACAATCCGGCCAAGCTCAACGCGGTCTCGCTCGACATGTGGGACCGGCTGTTCGAGATCCTCCAGGAATTCGAGGCCGACAGCCAGGTCAGGTGCGTCGTCGTGAGCGGGGCGGGCGGCAAGGCGTTCGTCTCCGGCGCCGACATCTCGAAGTTCGAGAGCGAGCGTGCCAACGCCGAGGCGCAGGAGCGCTACAACGCCATCTCCGGCCGCGGCTACGAGGCCATGTACAACTTTCCCAAGCCGACCATCGCGAAGATCACCGGCTACTGCATCGGCGGCGGCATGAACCTCGCCGGCTGCTGCGACCTGCGCTTCTGCAACGAGGGTGCGCGCTTCGGCGTCCCCGCGGCCAGGCTGGGGCTGGGCTACGGCCTGCTGCGCATCGAGCGGCTGGCGACGATCATCGGCCTGCCGCGGGCGATGGAGATGCTGTTCACGGCCCGCCAGTACGCGTCCGCCGAGGCGCTGGAGATCGGGCTGGTGCATCGCGTCGCCGGCGATGCGGAGCTCGACGCCGTCATCGCCGAGGCCACCGGGCAGATCACGCAGAACGCGCCGCTCACCATCGCGCTGGCCAAGGCGGCGGCGCGCGAGATCGCGAAGGGCGAGTCGCAGCGCGACCACGGCAAGCTCGAGCGCATGACCCAGGCCTGCTTCGACAGCCAGGACTACGCCGAAGGCCGCCGCGCCTTCATGGAAAAGCGCAAACCCGTGTTCCAGGGGAAGTGACCATGCCCGCTCTGCCGCTCGCGCATATTTCCGTGCTTGACCTGACGGCGCATCGCGCCGGCCCCACCGCCGTGCGCCAGCTCGCCGACTGGGGCGCGCAGGTGATCAAGATCGAACCCACCGGGCCGGATGTCGGCGACGCCACCGGCAGCCGGCGCCATGGCTTCGACTTCCAGAACCTGCACCGCAACAAGCGCAGCATGACCATCAACCTCAAGAGCGACGAGGGCCGTGCCATCTTCATGAAGCTCGCCGGCAAGGCCGACGTCGTGGTCGAGAACTACCGCTCCGACGTGAAGTACCGGCTGGGTGTCGACTACGAGTCCGTGCGCAAGGTCAATCCGCGCATCGTCTATGGCAGCATCGCCGGCTTCGGGCAGACCGGCCCCGACGCGGCGCGGCCCGGCGTCGACCAGATCGCCCAGGGCATGGGCGGGCTGATGTCGATCACCGGCACGCCCGGCCAGGGCCCGATGCGGGTCGGCATCCCGATCGCCGACCTGACCTCGGGCCTGCTGCTGGCGCAGGGCATCCTGGTCGCCCTGCTGCAGCGCGAGGCCACCGGCGAGGGGCAATGGGTCCACACCTCGCTGCTGGAGGCGCAGATCTTCATGCTCGACTTCCAGGCGGCGCGCTGGCTGATCAAGGGCGAGGTCGCCAAGCAGGCCGGCAACGATCATCCGACGGGAATCCCGACCGGCGTGTTCCCGACGTCGGACGGGCACATCAACATCGCCGCCTCGGGTGACGGGCTGTGGAAGCGGTTCTGCGAGGCGGTGGGCGCGCCCGAGCTGCTGAAGCATCCCGAGCACCTCACCGGCGAGTTGCGGTCGCGCAACCGCAAGGCGCTCAACGAGCGCATCAGTGAGATCACGCGCGCCAAGCCGGGCGCGCACTGGATCGCGGCGCTGAACAAGGCCGGCGTGCCGTGCGGGCCGATCAACACCATTGACCAGACCTTCGCCGAGCCGCAGGTGCAGCATCTTGGCATCGCGCGCGCCGTCAATCATCCCCAGCTCGGCGACATCAAGGTGGTCGGCCAGCCCATCAACATGAGCGCAGCACCGCAGCCGCGCCAACTGCGGCCGACGCCCGAGCTGGGCGAGCACACCGACGAGGTGCTGCGTGGCCTGGGCTACGACGCTGCCGCGATCGAGGGTTTGCGCTCGCGCGGCGCGATCTGAAGTCTTGAGGGTTTAACCACAGAGCACACAGAGTTCACAGAGGAAGACAGGAAGAGGAACCAACCCTAGAGGCGGTGAGGCATTGGGGTAGGGGTTTCGTCTCCTTCTCTGTGTGCTCTGTGCTCTCTGTGGTTCCATCTTCAGCAGCGCTGGCTGCACGAAGCGCTTGCGTCGAGCGGGCGCCCGCAGGACGTGCGAAACGGGAGGGTTCTCGATGGCGGCTTCGCAACGGACGGCGCTGATCACCGGCGCCGGGCGCAACATCGGGCGTGCTTGCGCGCTGGGGTTGGCGAAGGACGGTTTCAACGTCGTGGTCAACGGCTCGGCCAATCGTGCGGCTTGCGAGGCGGCGGCGCAGGAGGCCACGGCGCTGGGCGTCGAGGCGCTGGTGGCCATGGGCGATGTCGGCGTGCCCGAGGAAGCGCAGCGGATCGCGCGCGAGGCGATCGCGCGTTTCGGCGCGGTCGACGTGCTGGTGAACAACGCGGCGCTGCGGCCGAACAAGCCGTTCCTGGAGATCAGCGAGCCGGAGTGGCGGCGGGTGATGGCCGTCGATCTCGATGCCGCGGTGTGGCTGGCGCGCGCCTGCCTGCCGGGGATGCTGGAGAAGGGCTGGGGCCGCATCGTGAACTTCACCGGCATGAACGCCATCCACGGCCATGCCGGCCGCACGCCGGTATCGGTCGCCAAGCACGGTGTGTGGGGCCTGACCAAGGCGCTGGCCAAGGAGTTCGGGCCGCGCGGCGTGACCACCAACGCGATCTCGCCCGGCCCGATCCGGGGCGAGCGGGACGATCCCGCCGCCGCGCGGCAGATCGAGCAGACGGTGGCGCGCGTGCCGGTCGGGCGCATGGGCACGCCGGAGGAGGTTGCGGCGGCGCTGCGACTGCTGGCCTCCGATGCCGGCGCGTTCATCAACGGCCAGATGATCCAGGTGAACGGCGGCGCGGAGACGTGAATGCCGGGGGCGCGTCACTCCAGTGACGCGTCATGCGCGGTCACGATGAAGACGCGTCACTGGCGTGACGCGCCCCCAGCGCATGCGCGCCTTGGGCACATTCGTCACGCCTGCGCGCGGTCCGAAAGCTACGCCGGCAGTTCGTAGCCGATCGCGGCCTCGATCTCGAGCGTCCGCTGCACGGCGGGGCGGGCCATCATGCGGTCGTAGTGCGCCGCCAGGTTGGGGAACGTGCCGGGCTCCAGCTTCAGCGAGCCGACGATGCGCCAGTACAGCCGGAACAGATGGATGTCGGCGATCGAGTAGCGGTCCAGCACCCAGTCCCTGCCGCCCAGCCGCCGATCGGCGATGCTCCAGACCTCCTTCACGTAGTCCATCCCGCGCCGGCGCGCGGGATGCAGCGTCGAGGCGATGAAGGACATCCACGAGACCACCTGGGCCTCGGCCTCGATGTCGTCCCGGGGCAGCAGGCCCGCCTCGGGGTATCGATGCGCGAGGTAGAACAGGATCCCCGCAACCTCGGTCACCGGGCGCCCGTCGACCAGGAGAGTCGGCACCTTGCCCTCGGGGTTGAGTGCGAGATAGTCCGCCGCCCGATTCTCCTTCCTGGCGAACGACAGTGGCCGGCGTTCGAACGGCGCGCCGACCTCATGCAAGGCGATGTGCGGCGCCATGGAGCTCGAGCCGGGGGCGAAGTAAAGCGTCAACATGGAACGGCCTTCAGGTTGATTCCCAATCCCCTAAATCTGAGGCGCAATCTTCGGTCATGCCTCTGGCACGCGCCACGACGCCGCGAGCGTCGGCGATGAACGCCGGATTAAAGGTTCGGAGCGCCTCTGACATGTAGGCCGCCATGGCCTCCGGTGTCGTCAGCAACTCCGCTGGATCGAATGGCTTGTGCTTCACCTTGTCCATGGCAGACCTGCGTAAACTGTAGTTTGACCCGGGGCCAGCGAAATTGACGGCCAGTACGCGTGTTCGCCCCAGTAGATCCTTGGCTCCCGAGGAAGACGCTCCACTGAAGTGGCGTGCCCCCGGCATGCGGCTGGCCCCGTGGCTCGTCCCGCGCTAGACTTGACCAAACGATCAGGTTTTCGCCGCGGACGGCGACCTGGGCAAGGAGGGAAGCATGGCTACGCTTATTCGCGGCGGCACCGTCGTGACCGCCGAGCACAGCTTCCGTGCCGACGTGCTGTGCGCCGACGGCAGGATCCAGGCGGTCGGCGACAAGCTCGACGTGCCGGCGGGCACGCGGGTGATCGATGCTGGCGGTCAGCTGGTGATGCCCGGCGGCATCGACCCGCACACCCACATGGAGCTGCCCTTCATGGGCACGGTGGCGTCGGAGGATTTCTACTCCGGCACGGCGGCGGGCTTCGCCGGCGGCACGACCATGATCATCGACTTCGTGATCCCCAATCCCAAGGAGCCGCTGCTGGCGGCCTACAGGAAGTGGCGCGGCTGGGCCGAGAAGGCGGCCGGCGACTATTCCTTCCACGTTGCGGTCACGTGGTGGGACGACAGCGTGCACCGCGACATGGGTACCCTGACCAAGGAGCACGGCGTCAACAGCTTCAAGCACTTCATGGCCTACAAGGGCGCCATCATGGCCGAGGACGAGGTGCTGGTGAATAGCTTCTCGCGCGCCCGCGAGCTCGGTGCGCTGTGCACCGTGCACGCCGAGAACGGCGAGCTGGTGTTCCACCTCCAGCAGCAGCTGCTGAAGGCCGGCATCAACGGCCCCGAGGGCCATCCGTTGTCGCGGCCGCCCGAGGTCGAGGGCGAGGCGGCCAACCGCGCCATCCGCATCGCCGAAGTGATCGGCGTGCCGCTCTACATCGTGCACAACTCCTGCCGCCAGGCGCTGGAAGCCATCACGCGGGCGCGCAACGAGGGCCAGCGCGTGTTCGGCGAGGTGCTGGCAGGCCACCTGCTGGTCGACGACAGCGTCTACCGCAACCCGGACTGGAACACGGCGGCGGCGTACGTGATGAGCCCGCCGTTCCGGGCCAAGGAGCACCAGGAGGTGCTGTGGCGTGGCCTGCAGGCGGGCATGCTGCAGACCACGGCGACGGATCACTGCTGCTTCTGCGCGCCGCAGAAAGCGGCCGGCCGCATGGACTTCACGAAGATCCCGAACGGCACCGGCGGGGTCGAGGACCGCATGTCGGTGCTGTGGCATCACGGCGTCGGCAAGGGCCGGCTGACAGCGAACGAGTTCGTGCGCGTCACGTCGACCAATGCGGCGCAGATCTTCAACATCTACCCGCGCAAGGGGTCAGTCAGCGTCGGCGCCGATGCCGATCTCGTGGTGTGGGACCCGACAGCCAGCCGCACCATCTCGGCCAAGACGCACCACCAGCAGATCGACTTCAACATCTTCGAAGGCATGACCGTGCAGGGCGTCGCGACACACACGATCTCGCAGGGCAATGTGGTGTGGGCCGACGGCAAGCTGAACGCGGTCAAGGGCGCCGGCCGCTACATCGACCGCCCGACCTTCGCGCCGTACTACGACGCGGTGCTGCGCCAGGCCGACGCCCGGCGGCCACACGCGGTGATGAGGCAGGCGGCGGAGTAGCCCTCCCCAGCGAAGCTGGCGAGGTGACCCGAAGGGGCGGAGGGGAGCGCTCGTGTCCCGGTAACTGGGACTCGTGCTCGTCTTCTGAGCTCGTGGTCTCAGTTGCAGAGACCACGTCGGCTCCCCATCCGGCCTTCGGCCACCTTCCCCACGCTTCGCGTGGGGAAGGAAGATTACTTCTTCGTCGAGGCCTCGATGACGCTGTGGGTCCAGGCGCCAGTGGGCTTCTTGGTGATCACCGGGTCGGACTTGCCGCCCAGCAGGGTCGCCACGGTGCGCTCGTAGTCGGCGGGCTCCAGGAAGCCGATGCCCTTGGGCTGGTCGGCGACCAGCTTGGCGATCTCGCCCATCATGCGGGTCTGGTGCGCCGGCTTCTGGGCGCCGGTGGCGTCGTTGGCGAGCACGATCTTCACCGCCTCGGCCTGGTTCTTGATGGCGTAGTCCCAGCCCTTCACCGAGGCGCGCACGAAGCGGGCCAGCCTGGCCGCCATCGCCGGGTCCTTGAGCTTGGCGTCGGTGGTGTAGAGGCCGTCCTCGAGCGTGGCGACGCCCTGCTCCTCGTACTTGAAGACCAGCAGCTGGTCCGGCTTGAGGCCGGCATCGATGATCTGCCAGTACTCGTTGTAGGTCATGGTCGAGACGCAGTCGGCCTGCTTCTGCAGCAGCGGATCGACGTTGAAGCCCTGCTTCAGGATCTTGATGTCGGGATTGGCGCCCGCGGTCTTCAGGCCGAGCTTGTCCATCCACGACAGGAACGGGTACTCGTTGCCGAAGAACCAGACGCCCAGCGTGCGGCCCTTGAAGTCTCCTGAGCCTTTGATGCCGCTGTCCTTGCGGCAGGTCAGCATCATGCCCGACCGCTTGAAGACCTGCGCGATGTTGACCAGCGGCACGCCCTTCTCGCGCGAGGCCAGCGCCGCGGGCATCCAGTCGATGATCACGTCGGCACCGCCGCCGGCGATCACCTGCGGCGGCGCGATGTCGGGGCCGCCCGGCTTGATCGTGACGTCGAGCTTCTCTTCCTTGTAGAAGCCCTTGTCCTTGGCGACGTAGTAGCCGGCGAATTGCGCCTGCGTCACCCATTTCAGCTGCAGGGTCAGCTTGTCCTGGGCCTGGGCGGCCGCGCCCAGCGCGAAGGCCGCGGCGCCGGCCAGCAATCCGATCAATCTCATGTGCCTCTCCTCTTCGTGGTTGCCTTCGCTCTTGCCTGCTCACTGCCGATAGGACGGATGCCAGAACGTCAGGGTGCGCTCGGCCAGCGCCAGCGCCGCATAGAACAGCGAGCCGGCCAGCGCCGCCACCGCGATGGTGGCCCAGACCATCTCGATGTTCATGCGGCCGACCTCCGTCGAGATGCGGAACCCCATGCCGACAATGGGCGTGCCGAAGAACTCCGCGACGATAGCCCCGATCAGCGACAGCGTCGAATTGATCTTCAGCGCGTTGAAGATGAAGGGCAGCGCATTGGGCAGCCGCAGGCGCAGCAGGGTCTGCCAGTAGCCGGCGGCGTATGAGCGCATCAGGTCGCGCTCCATGTCGCCGGCGGCGTGCAGGCCGGTGAGCGCGTTGACCAGCATGGGAAAGAACGTCATCACGACGATGACGGCGGCCTTGGATTGCCAGTCGAAGCCGAACCACATCACCATGATCGGCGCGATGCCGACGATGGGGATGGCGCTGACCAGCGAGCCCAGCGGCAGCAGGCCGCGCTGCAGAAACGGCGAGCGATCGATCAGGATAGCGGCAAGGAAGCCGCTGCCCGAGCCGAGCACGAAGCCGGCCAGCACCGACTTCAGGAAGGTCTGGCGGAAATCCTGTGCCAGCACGTCAAGGCTGGCGGCGATAACGTGGCCGATCTGGCTCGGGCTGGGCAGCAGCACGCGCGGGATGGCGAAGCCGCCGACGATGATCTCCCAGAGGTACAACAGCCAGATCCCGAACAGGCCGGGCACGAGGACGTCGTGCACGATGCGGTTGGCCGGCGTCGCCGCCAGAATCTCCAGCGCCCGCCAGGTCAGGCACAGCAGGCCCGCGACCGCCAGCCACAGCGCGGGCGCGTCCGTGTCGAGCGTCAGGCCGGCACCCAGGAGGTGCAGCGGTGCGAGGGCCGCTGCGGCGATACCGGCGGCCAGCACCAGGCCGGCCAACAGACCGCGAGGGCGCTGCACCGCCGACCATCCCGCCAGCACGGCCGCGATGACGAGGCCGACGACCGCGAGGCCGCTCTGGCCGGTCCAGTACGCCGCGCCGGCATCGGTGCGGCCGGCCGGCACGGCGAAGGCGAGCAGCAGCAGGAGCAGGCCGGCAGCGGACAGCAGGTCGATGCGGCGGCTCACGGCCTGGCCCCCATCTGCCGCAGGGTCAACCGCTCGATCGCGCCGACCAGCGCCACCAGCACCGTGCCCAGCAGAGCCGCCATCACCAGCGCCGCCCAGATCTGGACCGTCTGGCCATAGTAGGAGCCGCTGAGCAGGCGGGCGCCGATGCCCTCCTGGGCGCCGGTCGGCAGCTCGCCGACGATGGCACCGACCAGGCTGATGCCGATCGCGACTTTCAGCGACGCGAACAGGAACGGCACCGAGGCGGGGCTGCGCAGTTTCCAGAACACCTGCGCCGGCGAGGCCGAGTACGTGCGCATCAGGTCGAGCTGCAGCGGGTCGGGTGAGCGCAGGCCCTTCACCATGCCGATGGTGACGGGGAAGAAGCAGAGATACATCGAGATGATGGCCTTGGGCAGCAGGCCGGTGAAGCCGGCGTTGCCCAGCACCACGATGATCATGGGCGCGATGGCCAGGATCGGCACAGTCTGCGAGGCGATGACCCACGGCAGCAGCGAGCGGTCGAGCGTGCGCACATGCACGATGCCGACCGCCAGCAGCACGCCCAGCGCGATGCCGAACAGGAAGCCGAGCAGGGTCGCCGAGGCGGTGACCATGGCGTGGTACGCCAGGCTGCGGCGCGAGGTGAGATCCTGCTCGAACACGGATTCGTAGAACTCGACGGCGACCTGGTGCGGCGCCGGCAACACGGGCCGCTCCATCGACCACGTCGCGTCGATCAGCTCGCGGGTCGTCCAGTCCTGCCGGCCGCTGAACGCGATGTCGATCACCTGCGGCGCGTTCAGCCACACCGCGCCGGCGTACCAGATCACCAGCAGCGCCAGCAGCACGATCGTGAGCGGAAGGGCGTGGCCGTCACGCCATCGCACCAGCGTCGCCGCGGCGGGGATCTCGGATGCGACCGCGACGCTCATGTCGCTGTCTTTGGTCGGGGCGCGCCACTCCAGTGGCGCATCGCTCGTAGCGCAAGCGGAGGGCGACCTTTATCCGGCTCGAAAGATCGATGCCGGGCGGCCATCGAGGCCGCCCGGCACCGTGCGCCACTGGAGTGGCGCGCCCCGACCATCATGAAGGCCGCGCTACTCATCATCGTAGCTGTGGCCGGCGCGCAGCGCGACGCGTACGCGGTGGGCGATGTCGAGGAAGGCCGGCGTCTCGCGCACGTCGAGCGTGCGGTCGGACGGCAGGTCGCTGTCGATCACCTCCAGGATGCGGCCGGGCCGCGGCGACATCACGACGACGCGGTTGGACAGGAACACCGCCTCGGGGATCGAGTGGGTGACGAAGATCACCGTCACCTGCGTGCGCTCCCACAGCCGCAGCAGGTGCTCGTTGAGGTGGTCGCGCGTGATCTCGTCGAGCGCGCCGAACGGCTCGTCCATCAGCAGCAGCCCGGGCTCGAAGCCCAGCGCCCGGGCGATCGAGACGCGCTGCTGCATGCCGCCCGACAGCTGCCAGGGGAACTTGTTCTCGAAGCCCTGCAGGCCGACCAGCGCCAGGTACTTTTCGGCCCGTGCCGCACGCTCCTGCCGGCTCATGCCCATGATCTCGAGCGGCAGGGTCAGGTTGCGCCGCACGGTGCGCCAGGGGTAGAGCGCCGGCCCCTGGAAGACGTAGCCATAGGCGCGGCGCAGCCGGGCCTCTTCGGGGCTCATGCCGTTGACGCTGACCGTGCCTTCGGTCGGGTCGACGAGGTTGGCGATCACCCGCATGAGAGTGGTCTTTCCGCAGCCGGATGGCCCGATGAACGACACGAACTCTCCGGCACGGATCTGCAGGTCGATGTCGGACAGCGCGAGCACGGGCGTGTCGGCCGCGCGGTAGGTCAGCGACAGCTTGCGGATGTCGATCGCGACCGGCGCCTCGACCGGCTTCGGCCGCGGGGCAGCGTCAGGGGTTGCCATGCGCGCAGTCTGCACCGGGTGACGGCCCCTATAAAGCCGGCCGCGCGCCGCCTGTGGGGGCCATCGCCTGCAACACACTGCTCCTCACCCTGAGCAGGCCGCCCCTTCGACAAGAGCTCAGGAGCGGCCGTCTCGAAGGGTGGGCAACAGGCGCGATGGTTCTTCCAAACGGTTGCCCGATCGCCCGTGCGGTGGCCCACCCTTCGAGACGCGCGCTGAGCGCGCTCCTCAGGGTGAGGAGGAGGTTGAAAGGCAAGCGTCGCGCTCCTCACTCCGCCGCCTGGCGCATGGGGTTGTTGGGGTGCTGGGTCCAGTTGACCGCCGGCTTGCCCGAGGGCACCTCGACCATGCTGATGCAGCCGGTCACCGGGCAGGCGAACATGCAGAGGTTGCAGCCGACGCACTCGGCATCGATCACCTCGTAGCGACGCGCGCCGTCGACGCGTTGGGCGGCGATCGCCTGGTGCGAGGTGTCCTCGCAGGCGATGTGGCACAGGCCGCACTTGATGCAGAGATCCTGGTCGATGCGCGCCAGGATCTTGTAGTTGAGGTTGAGATACTGCCAGTCCGTGATGTTGGGCACGGCGCGGCCGATCACGGCGGGCAGGTCGGTGTAGCGCTTCTCGTCCAGCCAGTTGCCCAGGCCGTCGATCATGTCGTCGATGATCTTGAAGCCGTAGTGCATCGCCGCCGTGCAGACCTGCACCGAGCCGGCGCCGAGGGCCAGGAATTCGGCCGCGTCGCGCCAGGTGGCGATGCCGCCGATGCCCGAGATCGGCAGGCCGGCACATTCCGGATCGCGCGCGATCTCCGCCACCATGTGCAGCGCGATCGGCTTCACCGCCGGGCCGCAATAGCCGCCATGGGTGCCCTTGCCGTCGACCGTCGGCGCCGGCGCCATCGCATCGAGATCGACGGCGATGATCGAGTTCAACGTGTTGATCAGCGAGACACCGTCGGCGCCGCCCTTCTTCGCGGCGCGCGCCGGGCCGAGGATGTTGGTGACGTTGGGCGTCAGCTTCACCAGCACGGGCATGCGGGTGTGCTGCTTGCACCAGCGCGTCACCATCTCGATGTATTCCGGCACCTGGCCGACGGCCGCGCCCATGCCGCGCTCGGACATGCCGTGCGGGCAGCCGAAGTTCAGCTCGACGCCGTCGCAATCCGTCTCCTCGACGGCGGCGAGGATGGCTTTCCAGCTCTCTTCGGTGCACGGCACCATCAGCGACACGACCACGGCGCGGTCCGGCCAGTCGCGCTTGACCTGCTTGATCTCGCGCAGGTTGATCTCCAGCGGCCGGTCGGTGATCAGCTCGATGTTGTTGAAACCGACCATGCGCTGGCCGTTGACCTCGAGCGTGCCGTAGCGCGAGGCCGTGTTGACGATCGGTGGGCCGGACTCGCCCAGCGTCTTCCACACCGCGCCGCCCCAGCCGGCCTTGAAGGCGCGCACGACGTTGTATTCCTTGTCCGTCGGCGGCGCCGAGGCGAGCCAGAACGGGTTGGGCGACTTGATCCCGGCGAAGGTGCAACGCAGGTCGGCCATGACGGTCCTCCGTGAGGCACGTTAATTGCGCTGCTCCTCACCCTGAGGAGCGAGCGAAGCGAGCGTCTCGAAGGGTGGGCAACAGTCGAGGTCCTTCTGCGGCCGTTGCTCGGTCGGTGCGGTTGCCCACCCTTCGAGACGGCCGCCCCTTCGCTGCGCTCCGGTGCGGCCTCCTCAGGGTGAGGAGCGGAGCGGTAGAGCAAAAGGTGGTGGCCATGACGGTCCTTCCTCAGGCGGTGCGCAGCCAGCGGTCGATCGCATGCGCGGCCAGCTTGCCGTCCTGCACGGCGCTCACGGTGAGATCCGGCCCTTCGATGCAGTCGCCACCGGCCCAGACGTCGGGCAGCGACGTGCGGCGATCGGCATCGACGGCGATGCGGCCGTTGCGCAGGTCGAGCAGGTCGGCGCTGCCGTCTTTTAGCGGGGCCGGCATGAAGAGCTGGCCGATCGCCTTGAACAGCATGTCGGCCGGCAGGGTGAAACGCTCGCCGGTACCGGCGAGGCGCTTGCTCGCATCGAGTGCCGTGTACTCGAACTCGACTGCCGTCAGCTTGCCGGAGTCGCTGGCCAGGCGCACCGGACGCGCCCAGTGCTTGATCTTCACGCCGTTGGTCTGGGCGAATTCCTGCTCATGGTGGGTGGCGCCCATGGCTTCGGGGCTGCGGCGATAGACGATGGTGACGTCCTCGGCACCCAGTCGTTTGGTCTGCACGGCGATGTCGATCGCCGTGTTGCCGCCGCCGATCACGATCACGCGGCGTCCGACCGGCAGCCCGGCCTTGTCAGTCGCCTGGCGCAGCCGCTCGATGTAGGCAACGGCATCCTCGACGCCGTGCAGCGTCTCGCCCTCCAGCTGCAGGGCGTTCACGCCGCCCAGACCGGTGCCGACGAACACGGCGTCGTAGTCGCGGCGCAGCTGCGTCAGGCTCACGTCGCGACCCAGCGCCTGGTCCAGCTTCAGCTCGATGCCGCCCAGCGACAGGATGAAATCCACCTCGCGCTGCGCGAAATCGTGCGGCACCTTGTAGGCGGCGACGCCGTACTCGTTGAGGCCGCCAGCCTTGGGCCGCGCCTCGAAAACCGTGGCGTCGTGACCCAGCAGCGCCAAGCGGTGGGCGCAGGCCAGCCCGGCCGGGCCGCCGCCGATCACGGCGACCCGCTTGCCCGACGCTGCGGCGCGCTGGAAGGGCTGTATGCGGTGGTCGAACAGCCAGTCCGTGGCGTAGCGCTGGAGGGCGCCGATGTTGACCGGCTTGCCTTCCTGCGCCGTGCGCACGCAGGCCTGCTCGCACAGGATCTCGGTCGGGCAGACGCGCGCGCAGGCGCCGCCCATGATGTTCTCCTCCAGGATGGTGATCGCCGAGCCCCTGACGTTGTCGGTCGCGATCTTGCGGATGAAGCCGGGGATGTCGATCCCGGTCGGGCAGGCCTCCAGGCAGGGCGCGTCGTGGCAGAAGTAGCAGCGGCTGGCGTCGACCAGCGCCCGCTGACGATCGAGCGGCGGCTTCACGTCGTCGAAGTTGCGCCTGATCTGCTCGGCCGGCAGGCGATCGGCCGCGATATCACCGATGTCAGGCATCGTCGCCCTGGCCTTCGGATGGCGGTGTCCGCGGGCCGGCCGGATACCGGCATGCCATCCCCTCTCGACAATCACCGTAGCGAAAATCTGACCAAACGGTCAAGATTTACCGCCAATGTCGACCCACGCGTCATCCCGAGCGAAGCGAGGGATCTTCTGCGAATGGCGCACTGCGCCGTGACGACAAGATCCCTCGCTGCGCTCGGGATGACATGACAGGTCTTGAGGAACGCGGGATGGCGAATCAGGCGGCAGGGAAGGGCAACAGCATCCGGGCCTGCAACCAGGCGCGCATCCTCGTCGCCGCCGAGGCGGTCTTCGCCGAAGCCGGGTTCCACGGCGCCACGACCGCCTCCATCGCCGCCCGCGCCCGGTTGCCCAAGGCCAACATCCATTACTATTTCGGCACCAAGGGGGCGCTCTACCGGGCGGTGCTGGCCAACATCCTCGATCTCTGGCTGGGCGCGCTGGATGCGATCGACGTCAGCCGGCAGCCTGCGGACGCCCTGGGCGACTACATCCGGGACAAGATGTACTGGTCACGGACCAGGCCGAATGCCTCCAAAGTGTTCGCCAACGAGATCCTGCACGGTGCCCCACAGCTCGGCGGCTATCTCGCCAACGAATTGCGCCGGCGCGTGGACCAGAAAGCAGCCGTCCTCCGGCACTGGGTTCGGCGCGGCCTGATGGACCCGGTAGACCCGGTTCACCTCATCTTCAGTCTGTGGGCGATGACCCAGCACTACGCGGACTTCGAGGTGCAGGTGCGGGCCGTGCTCGGTCGCAAGCGCCTGAGCGATGCGGACTTCGCCGCCGGGGCAGACACCATCGTCAAGCTGGTGCTGGACGGCTGCGGCGTCCGCCAGGGGCGCGCCGCTGCGGTGGCGCGCGCCCGGCTCAAGGCTTGAGCAAATCGCCGTACGTCTCGGGCCGGCGGTCGCGGTAAAACTGCCAGAGGTTGCGCACCTCGCGCACCATCTCCAGGTCCATATCAGCGGTGACCAGCTCGTCCTTGTCGCCGCTGGCCTGGGCGATGATCTTGCCGCGCGGGTTCACGAAATAGCTGGAGCCGTAGAACTTGCCGATGTTCCATGGCGCCTCGGTACCGATGCGGTTGACCGCGCCGATGTAGCAACCGTTGGCAACGGCGGCGGCAGGTTGCTCCAGCTCCCACAGGTACTGGCTGAGCCCGGCCACGGTGGCGGAGGGGTTGACGATGTACTCGGCGCCGTTCAGCGCCAGTGCCCGCCAGCCCTCGGGGAAATGCCGGTCGTAGCAGATGTAAACACCGAGGGTGCAGTACGCGGTCCGGAATACGGGGTAGCCGAGGTTGCCGGGGCGGAAGAAGAACTTCTCGTAGAAGCCGGCAACCTGCGGGATGTGGTTCTTGCGGTACTTGCCGAGATAGGTGCCGTCGGCGTCGATCACGGCGGCGGTGTTGTAGTAGACGCCGGTGATCTCCTCCTCGTAGATCGGCACCACGATCACCATCGAGTGCTTGCGCGCCAGCTCCTGCATCAGCTTCACGGTGGGGCCGTCAGGGATGCGCTCGACCGCGGCGTACCACTTGCTGTCCTGGCTCGGGCAGAAATAGGGCTGGGTGAACACCTCCTGCATGCACAGCACCTGCACGCCCTGTTTCGCCGCCGCCTCGATCAGGGGCAGGTGCGCCTCGATCATGTGGTCGCGGATTTCCCTGGGCTCGAGGTTGGTGCCGCCCTTGAGCTGCATCTGGATCAGTCCGCCTTTGAGCGTGGCCATGATGTACCTCTCTCCCGTTGCCCGGTAAGGCCATGCTTCCGCGCCAGGGCGGTTCCGTCAATGTTGCCGGTCTCCGTCGCCAGGCCGTGGCCAGGAGCGCTCACCCCGTCGCGTCTGAAAGCGCCGCATCATCACAATCAGGCTGGAACGCGACCGGGATGATAGCCATCTACGGACGTGCGTGCCCGACCGTTGCACTCGGCGGGCGGAAATGCGGGTCGCATCGCATGCGAAGGCACTTGGCGACAAAGGCATATGGGACGCCGCTCTTTGCGGTGTTGTTGCTCTCGGTCGCTGCCGGAACCGCCGTGTCGTCACCGCTGCCGCTGGCTGTCCCGGAGTTCACATTTTCCGACACCTCGGGTGAGGCCCGCGATCAGCGCGCCGAGCACGAGGCGCGCCTGCGGGTGCTGGTTGAGCGCCTGCGGAGCGACCTTGCGGCAAGCGGGAAGTTCCGCATCGTCGACATTGCCTGCGATCCACGACCTTGCGCAGCCGACGTCGGCCGGAGCCTCGAACAGGCGCGCAAGGCGGGCGCAAGGTTCGTGGTGCTGGTCACGGTCCACAAGACGAGCTCGCTCATCCTGTCGTGCCCGGTCCATGTGATCGATACCGGCAGCGGCAAGCTCGTGTTCGGTCGCCTCCACAGTTTCCGCGGCGACACGGACGAGGCCTGGCAGCGCGCGGGACGCTTCCTGGCGCGGGAGCTGATCGGCGAGCTTGCCGACAAGCAGTGATCTGCCCCTTGTGGCGCTCCCTCGGCGTGTTGCATCTGTCGGCTGATTGATATACATACGTCGGAGGGTATATCCAGTGTCTCGCGAGGCATCCATGCAAGTCGCAAAGTGGGGCAACAGTCTCGCCATTCGCCTTCCTGCCGCCGTCGTCGAGCTGTTGGACTTGAAGGAAGGCGACGAGGTCGAGATCCAGGTCGCCGGCGCGCGCCAGTTTGGCGTCTCACGCAAGCCAGGCCGTGCGGAGCTGTTGAAGCGCCTGCGTGCCTTCCGCGGGCGGCTGCCGGCGGACTTCAAGTTCGACCGGGACGAGGCGAATGCCCGGTAGTTTCTTCGACACGAACGTCCTGCTGTATCTTGCATCGGGCGATGCTGCCAAGGCAGGGCGGGCCGAGGAGCTGCTCGATGCTGGCGGGACGATCAGCGTTCAGGTTCTGAACGAGATCGTCAACGTCGCGCGCCGGAAAATGCGGCTATCCTGGCCCGAAACGAGGGCTTTCCTGTCGATGATCCGCGGTTTGCTGCCTGCCGAGCCTCTGACCATCGAGTGCCACGAGACTGGTCTCCGTCTTGCTGAACGCTATGGCCTGTCGGTCTTCGACGCAATGATCGCGGCCTCGGCACTGCAGACCGATTGCGATACGCTCTGGTCGGAGGACATGCAGGATGGGATGACGATCGAGAAGAGGCTTCGCATCGTCAATCCGTTCAAGGCTGTCGCTTGAGGCTGATTTACGAGACGTCTGGCCAGCCGCCGCGGGACGGAGCCGGCTCGCGCTGTCATGCGCAAATACACCGTGACGCGCCACCGCAGTGGCACGTCACGGGCACCTAAGGGCGAAGACGCGCCACTGGAGTGGCGCGTCCGCCGTAACCTCAAGCCTTCATCGCCGCCTTCACCGCCTCGGCAGTGATCGGCAGGGTGCGGATGCGGGCGCCGACGGCCTTGAAGACCGCGTTGGCGATCGCCGGGCCGACGACGGTGACGGCGGGCTCGCCGCAGCCGCGCGCCGGCTCGCCGTTGGCGATGATGCTGATGTCGAGCACCGGCACGTCGGACATGCGCACCGGCGTGTAGCTGTCGAAGTTGGCCTGCTCGATGCGGCCGTCCTTCAGCGTCGCCTTCTCCTTGAGCGCCAGGCTCATGCCCCACAGCGTCGAGCCCTCGATCTGGGCACGCACGCCGTCGGGGTTGACCGCGATGCCGACATCCATGGCGATGGTGATCTTGTCGACCTTCACCGCGCCGGATTTCGGATCGACCGTCACCTGGGCGACGCAGGCGGTCCACGTCGCGGTGGCACGCTCCTGCGAGGTCACCGCGGCAAAGCCCATGGCCGAGCCCTTGGGCAGCTCCGTGGCACCCCAGCCGGCGCGCCCGGCCGCGACACGGATGGCGTTGGCCAGCCTTGCCGCGCCCTTGTTGTTCTTGCCGGCGCCGTCGAGCAGCTTCAGCCGGAACTCCACCGGGTCGACGCCGGCCTTGGCCGCCGCCTCGTCGATGAAGCTCTCGACCGCCCAGAAGGTCCAGGCCGGGGCCACCGAGCGCAGCTGGCCGGACGGCGTTGCCGCCTGCGCCAGCTCGTTCAGCGTCGTGCGCACGGTGTGGTTGGGCACCGAGTACCAGTGGTCGCTGCCGTTCACCGTGAAGCTGTCGAGCTTGCCCTTCTTGTCGGCCGAGTCGGTCAGGAAGCCCGGGATCTGCCAGCGCGCCGTCGGCCACGAGCTGACGACGTCATGCTCCATGGCGACCAGCTTGCCGCTGGCGTCGAGTCCGCCCTTGACCTTCTGGTACGTCAGCGGCCTTGTGTAGTCGACGGCCATGTCGTCTTCGCGGCTGTAGATCAGCTTGACCGGCTTGTTCACCGCCTTGGCGGCGGCCGCCGCGGCGACGATGTTGTCGCAGTCGAGCCGCCGGCCGAAACCGCCGCCCATCACGAACTGATGCATCACGACCTTCTCCGGCTTGACGCCGAGGATCGCCGCCGCGATGCCGCCGGAGCGGGTCGCGAACTGGTTGCCGCAGTAGACGTGCCAGGTGTCGCCCTTGGGCTCGACCAGTGCGTTCTGCGGTTCCAGCGGCGCGTGGATCGCCAGATGCGTGATGTACTCCGCCTCGAGCGTGTCCTTGGCGCCGCCCATCGCACCGGCCGAATCGCCTTCCTTGACCCAGAGCAGGGCCTTGGAACCGTCGGCCTGCAGGCGCTTGGCCTCGGCGATGATGCTGTCGCTGGTGACCTTGGTATGCGGGCCCAGATCCCAGTCGACCTTCAGCGCCTCGGCCGCCGCCTTGGCCGCCGGCCAGGTGTCGGCCACGGCCACGACCCAGCCCGACGTCGTGCCGGTCGGATCTTCGACGGGCACGGCCCTGACGAAGCCTTTCACCTTCCTCGCCGCCGAGTCGTCGACCGACTTCACCGTGGCGCCGTAGCGCACCGGCGGCAGCTTCAGCTTGCCGTACAGCATGCCCGGCACGAACATGTCGATGCCGAACTTCGCCGTGCCGTCGGTCTTGGACGGCACGTCGAGCGCCGGCACCGACTGGCCGACCAGCGTGTAGGCGGCCCTGGACTTCAGCTTGATCGCCTTCAGGTCGTCGGCCGACCATTTGCGGTCGACACTGGCCTTGGCGACGACCTCGCCGTAGGTCATCGATTTTTTCGACTTGGCGTGCGAGATGCGCGAGTTCTTGGCCGTGCATTCGTTGGCCGGCACGCCCATCAGCTTGGCGGCGGCTTCGACCAGCGTGATGCGGCCGGCCGCGCCGGCGCGCGACATGGTCTCGTAGTTGAAGTTGACGCTCCAGCTGCCGCCGGTGATCAGCGCACCCAGCAACGGATCGTTGTACTTGGGATCGGCATCGGGATAGTCGATGCGCATGTCGCGCCAGGCGAGCTCCAGTTCCTCGGCGACGAGTTGCGCCAGCGCCGTGCCGACATGCTGGCCCATCTCGGCCTTGGCGACGTGCAGCGTGCAGATGCCGTCGGCGCCCATGTCGAACCACACCGTCGGTGCCAGCCGGCCGGCGGCCTGCGCCTCGCCGGCGCCGAGCACGCCGAGCGGATCGGCGAAGCCCATGACCAGGCCGGTCGCGGCCGAGCCGATGAGGAACGAGCGGCGGGATTGATCGACCATCCCGGGGTCATTGCGGATGGCGCTCATGTCGGCCTCCCCGGCCTGGCGGCGCGCATCTGGCTTGCGGCCTTCAGCACCGCGCGATGGATGCGCACGTAGCTCATGCAGCGACAGAGATTGCCGTCCATGGCATCGACGACCTGCTCGGGCGTCGGGTCTGGATTCTTCGCCAGCAGGGCCGCGGCCTGCATGATCTGGCCTGACTGGCAGTAGCCGCACTGCGCGACCTGCTCCTCGATCCATGCCTTCTGCACCGGATGCTGGCCGTTGAGGCCCTCGATCGTCGTGACCTTGCGCCCGGCGGCGCTCTTGAGCGTGGTCTGGCAGGATCGGACGGCTTCGCCGTCGAGATGCACGGTGCAGGCGCCGCACTGCGCGACGCCGCAGCCGAACTTGGTCCCCGTCATCTTCAGCTGTTCACGGATCACCCACAGCAGGGGTGTATCGTCGGGCGCATCCACGTTCTGGGGCCGCCCATTGATGGTGAGTGCTACCATGCTTCCTCCCTCGGTGGCCGCATTCCACCGTGATTGATTGTCAAGACACGCCTTTGCGCCGTCCTCCTTTCAGTCGAACGCAGTTTGAATCTACCGGATCGTACGCCAGCGTGCACCGGGAACGTGGATGTGAAAGCGGGGACGAAAATAGACAGGGCAGCTAGGCTGACCTAATTACCGGTCCAGGCAAATGAAAATCGACCGCGCGCCGTCAGCGTGCGGCTTCGCCGGTGACAAGAATGTCGTTGGATGTCCGCTGACGGCCGGCATTGCCGTCATCGGTCGGATGCCGTGACGCTGAAGCAACCCGACCGGACGTGCTTGCTTACAGAACTGTCGAAACGGACGAGCCGAACAGCAAGTTCGCTACGAAACCGACCAGCAGGATTCCCGCGAGCGCCAGTCCCAGGAGGCCGAGGTATTCGACAATCCTTGTGCCGCCGGTCGCGCCCCGCGGCTCGTGCTCGTGAGCGCGATCCGCTGGATCGACCGTGCGGGCTTTTGCTTCATACGTATTGCGATGCGCCATGAAGATTCTCCACTCGTGAGACGTTCTTCATCGTCCCGGCAGTGTGTTGGATGGGCGCGGGCGCCATGACATCGTGCATGGCTCGAACGCCGATATGGGCGCGCTGCACCCGCCGTTGCCACGTGGTCGGCAACAAACCAATGCCACTGCCAAGGATTGGTTGCCGATTGCGGCATTCTTTTGATCACGCCTGGTCTGCACGATCTGCCGTTCACCGACATGCAACGCGATGCTTTGTGATTGCACATCGTGTGCCCATATGCAGGCTGACGGGAACGTCCACGCGATGGAGCGGCCCATGGCGAGAAGCGAGGAGTCGCGCGCGGTCAAGCGCATTGCCGAGGACATCGACGATGCGCTCGAGTTCAACCTGCCGTTCATCGCGGCCGCCGAAAGCGACGCCTGGCGGCAGGTGCACGACCTGCTGCTCCTGGTCGGCCGTTTCGCCGACGACGCTCATGCGCCCGAACCGCTATGGCGCGAGGCTGAGACCACGCTGCAGCAGCTGCATGAGGCGTTGCGCGCGGCCGTGTCGCGCGGCCGTGACCGCTCGCGCGACGTGCCTGATCCGCCACGGCCCACGGAGTAGTTTTTCGGACCGCGCGCGTCCACGCGCGCTCATGACCCGGCGCTTCGCGCCCGGTGCGCGCGTGGACGCGCGCGGTCCAAAAGTTGAACAGCAGTCTCAGCTCAAGGCGCCGGCGGCGAGGCGGATGTCGGTTGTGACCTCGACGGACGTCTCGATGGCGATGCGCAGCGCCGCGACGAGGTTGTCCAGCGCCAGGCTCGCGCTTCCGGGATGACGCGCCGCCTGCTCGGGCAGGTAGGGTATGTGGATGAAGCCGGCGCGGTGCAGGCCGGTATGCGACGTCTCCGCCAGATGCCGCAGCATGTAGAAGGTGTGGTTGCAGACGTAGGTGCCGGCGGTGTTGGACACCTGCGCCGGCAGGCCGGCGCTGCGCAGGCGGTGCAGGATCGCCTTCACCGGCAAGGTGGTGAAATAGGCGGCCGGTCCGCCGGCCACGACCGGCCGGTCGATGGGCTGTGCGCCATCGTTGTCCGGGATGCGCGCGTCGTCGACGTTGATGGCCACGCGCTCCAGCGACACATCGACGCGACCGCCGGCCAGGCCGATACAGATGGCGATATCGGGCCGCAGCGCGGCCAGCTCGCGGCCGAGTGCGTCGCGGATGGCATCGAACGCGCAGGGCAGCCGTCGCGCCGCGACGACATGCTCCCCGCTCCGCCATCCATCCAGCCGGCGCGCCACTTCCCACGCCGGGTTGACGGTCTCGCCGTCGAACGGCTCGAAACCGGTGACGAGAACCCGCTTCACGATCCGCAGCCTCCTGCAACGTCGGCCCTGCCGGCCTCGATCCATTCGACCATATCCGTGTGGTGAAGTCTTCCAGCGACGCGCCCGGCATGACATGAAGATGGACCCCAGGGAGGAGCAGATGATCCAGCGCAAGCAGGCGATGATCGTGGCGCCGCAGCCGGAAGCGGCGGAGGCGGGTGCCGAGGTGCTCAAGGCCGGCGGCAACGCCGTGGATGCCGGCATCGCCTGCGCGCTGGTGCAGGGCGTGGTCGATCCGATGATGTGCGGCATCGCCGGCTTCGGCAGCTGCGGCATCTACATGCCGGGCAAGAAGTTCCACGGCTACATCGACGCCCATGCGCCGGCGCCGCTGGCGGCGCGGCCGGACATGTGGACCAACCTGATCGAGGGCGAGGCGCGCGACGGCTACGGCTTCATCCTGCGGGGCCGGGTCAACGATATCGGCTACCGGTCGATCTGCGCGCCGGCGAACCTGCGCATGTACTGGCAGGCGCAACGTGCGCACGGGGCGTTGCCCTGGGCGCAGGTCGTCGAGCCGGCGATCCATTGGGCGCACAACGGCTGGACGGTGCGGCCGCACGTGCATTTCTGGTGGGCCGACGACGGCGCCATGGGCCGCGCGCCCAACCACGAGCGGCTGCGCTTCACGCCGGCGGCGCGCCGGCTCTATTGCCGCGACGACGGCTCGCCCAAGCGGGTCGGCGATGCCGTGGTCAACCGGGACTATGCCGAGGTGCTGCGCCGCATCGCCCGGGGCGGCGCCGACATCCTCTACGAGGGCGAGATCGCGCAGGCCATCGCCGACGACATGAAGCGGCATGACGGCCTGATCACATCAGACGACCTGCGGCAGTGGCAGCCGGCCCACAGCCCGCCGCTGTGGGGCACCTATCGCGACTGGCGGGTGTCGACCAGCCAGCCGCCCGGCGGCGGCGTGATGCTGATCCAGATGCTGAACATCCTGGAGAATTTCGACCTCGCCGGGCTGGAGCACAATTCGGTCGAGTACATCCGCGTCGTGGCCGAGGCGATGAAGCGCGCCACCATCGACAAGGACCGCCACGTCGGCGATCCGAAGTTCATCGACGTCCCGATCGCGACGCTGACCGCGAAGGACTACGCGCGCGGCCTGGCCGACGAGATCCGGCGCGGCGTCAAGGCCGGCGTGCCGCGCTTCAACAGCGGCGTGCCGGGCAAGGACACCACGCACATCTCGGTGATCGACAAGGACGGCAACTGCCTCACCATGACCCATTCGCTGGGCATGCCGTCGGGCGTGATCACCGACGGGCTGGGCTTCATGTACAACGGTTGCATGGGCGTGTTCGACCCGCGGCCGGGGCGCGCCGGCAGCATCGCGCCGGGCAAGGCGCGCTTCAGCTCGGTGGTGCCCTCGATCCTGTTCCGGGGCGACAGGCCGGAGCTGGTCATCGGCGCGCCGGGCGCGACGCAGATCGCCATGGGCGTGCTGCACGTGATCCTGAACGCGCTCGACCACGGCATGACCATGGTCGAAGCGGTTTCAGCGGCGCGCTTCTCGGCCACCAGCGACGCCATCGACGTCGCCAACCGCATCCCCCGGGGCACGGCGCGGGGGCTGGAGCAGCTGGGCTACGAGGTGATCCGCAGCCCTTACACCTTCGGCTTCGCCGCCGTGCATGCGATCCGCGTGCACGACGGCGGGCTGGACGGCGGCGCCGATCCGGGGCACGACGGGATCGCGCTGGCGGTGTGATGCTCCGCGCGTCCTGACAGCGGCAAGCCGACGTGTCCGCGGCTTCGAACCTCGAACGAGAGCGACGTCATGTCACACAATCGGCGCTCCATTGTCGTGCCGGCCATGTTGTCGATGTTGATGGCGGTCGCGGACGCGACAACCGTCTCCGCCCAGACGGCACCGGTCGATCGCACCGTCGCCGCCATCCGCGCCCAGTACGACGAGATCGGCCGGCGCATCCGGCAGAGCGAGGCGCGCAAGCCCGACGAGGTGTACGGCGTCGGCATCGTGCGCAGCGAGCTCGTCATCAACAAGGACGGCGAGCCCTGGCGCGCCGTCGGCTTCTACCGCATCGTCTACACGTTCTGGTTCCATGAAGGCGGCGAACCCGCGCAGGGAGCTTTCCCCAAACGCCTGCGCAAGGCGACGGTCGCGAGCCGGATTTCGTCGCGGAAATACTACCAGGAGTTCTTCTACGACCAGGCCGGCGCCCTGGTGTTCCATTTCCGCCGCGCCGAGGAGGACGACAAGCCCGTCGAGCTGCGCCTCTATCTCGACAAGGGCCGGGCGATTCGCGTGATCGTCGACCGGTCGCCGCGCGACGTGCTGACGCCGGACGACGCGCAGCTGGCGCGCGACGCCACGGCGAAGGGAAACGAGCTCAGGCGGCTGTTCGATTCATCGACGAAGGCACCCGTTGACTAGGCGCGCGTCACTGGCGGATGCCCTGCAGCCGTCAACTGGCCTCGACCGGCTGCCAGTCGGGCTGGTCGATCCCGAGCGCCGCGTAGGCCTCCTGCAAGGTGCGGACGATCGTCGGTTCGTCGCCGGTTGCCGCCTGGTGCAGGGCAAACATGCGGCTCAGCCCGAATATCTCGTCCCGGGGCGCCACCAGGATTCGTTGCTGCCCGGTGAGCACAGCCCCCCGACGAGCCAGAGCGGCGATGAACTCCGAGGTGACATCCGCCCGATCGACCGCGCTCAAATCCAGGATGAAGGAGAACGGACCATGCGCTGCAACGAGACGTTTCGCCATGGCCTGCATGTCCTCAAGCGCGGCCTGCGTCAACGCCGGCCCGAATTTCACAAAGAGGACGCGTCGCCCTGTGTCGAACAAGACTGTGCAAACCATGGTCCAAACGCTGTTCCGGATGCCCCTTTTACCACCACGGCCGGCATCCGGCCATTGGCGCGCTGACGTTCCAGTCATTGACGCTGACAGGAGGCATTTGCTCGTGTATGCGTAAATCACCTGCAACGACCGGGCATCCATGAATATCGACGGCAAACCGTACCGCACCATCTGGCTCGCCGACGACGGACGCGCGGTGGAGGTGATCGACCAGACGCGACTGCCGCACGTCTTCTCCGTCCGCCGGCTGGTCACCATGACGGATGTAGCCGAGGCGATCCGCACCATGGTGGTGCGCGGCGCGCCGCTGATCGGGGCGGCCGGCGCCTACGGCATGGCCGTCGCGATGGCCGATGACCCCTCCGATGCCATGCTGGCCAGGGCGTATGCAGCCCTGCTGGAGACGCGGCCGACCGCGGTCAACCTGCGCTGGGCGCTGGACGCCCTGCGCGCCCTGCTGCTGCCGCTGCCGCCGGAGCAGCGCCGCGTTGCCGCCTATGCCCGCGCCGCCGCGATCTGCGACGAGGACGTGGAGATCTGCCGCGCCATCGGCGGCAACGGCTTGCCGTTGATCGAGCAGATCGCCGGCCGGAAGCGCGGCGGCGAGCGGGTCAATGCGCTGACCCACTGCAACGCCGGCTGGCTGGCCACCGTCGATTGGGGGACGGCGCTGGCGCCGATCTACCGGGCGCACGACGCCGGCATCCCCATCCATGTCTGGGTCGACGAGACGCGGCCGCGCAACCAGGGCGCCAGCCTGACCGCCTTCGAGCTTGGCCGCCACGGCGTGCCGCATACCGTGATCGCCGACAATCTGGGCGGCCACCTCATGCAGCACGGCATGGTCGACGTCTGCATCGTCGGCACCGACCGCACGACGCGCAACGGCGATGTCTGCAACAAGATCGGCACCTACCTCAAGGCACTGGCGGCGCACGACAACGGCGTGCCGTTCTACGTCGGGCTGCCCTGGCCGACCATCGACTGGACCCTGAGCGACGGCGTGCGCTCGATCCCGATCGAGCAGCGCGACGCCCGCGAGGTCTCGCACATATCCGGCCGCACGGCCTGCGGTACGGTCGAGACGGTGGCGCTGCTGCCCGACGACAGCGCGGCGGCGAACTACGGGTTCGATGTGACGCCGGCGCGGCTGGTGACGGCACTGATCACCGAACGCGGCGTCTGCCCGGCCAGCGAGGCCGGACTGCTGTCGCTCTATCCCGAGCGGCGGACGCGCCAGTCGGCGTGAGTGCAATCGAGGCCCTGATCAGTCGTTTCCATTCCTGGCGGGGCTCACCAATATGGCCGGATGGAGGGCACCCGTGGCGCCACCGTGGCGGCCAGCTTGCATCGGGGGCCTTTGTGACATAGCATTTGCCAAATCAAGAGGTCGGAAGGCCCGGATGTCACGCCAAAGGTACCCCGCCAAGCGGGTGCCAGCGATGGGAGGCAATGCATGAAAACTGGATTCGCGCGGCTCGCAGCCGCGCTCGGCCTCGCTGCGCTTACCGCAGCCGCAACGCCCGCCGAGGCCCAGGACAAGAAGGTGCGGCTGCAGTTCGCCGGCGCCTTTCCGAGCTCGATGCAGATCCTGGGCCCGGCCCAGACGCGCACCATCGAGTACATGAAGAAACTGTCGAACGGCACGCTCGACGTGAAGTTCTTCGAGCCCGGTGCGCTCATTCCCGGCAGCCAGTATTTCGACGCCGTCTCGAACGGCTCGCTCGACATGGCGTACACGGCGGCCGGCTACTTCACCGGCAAGGACATCGCCTTCGCCATGTTCACGACCGTGCCGTTCGGACCTGACGCCGGCGAGTTCCTGGCGTGGTACGAGTACGGCGGCGGCAACGAGCTCATGAAGGAGATGCACGCCAAGTACAATATCGTCGCCGTCAACTGCGGCATCATCTCGCCGGAGGCCTCGGGCTGGTTCCGGAAGGAGATCAACACGGTCGACGATCTCAAGGGCCTGAAGATGCGTTTCTTCGGGCTGGGCGCCAACGTCATGCAGAAGCTGGGCGTTGCCACCCAGCTGCTGCAGGCCGGTGAAATCTTCCAGGCGCTCCAGCTCGGCACCATCGACGCCACCGAGTTCTCCATGCCCACCATGGACCTCTCGCTCGGCTTCTACCAGGTGGCGAAGTACTACTACTTCCCCGGCTGGCACCAGCAGACCTCGATCGGACAGCTCTACATCTCCAAGGCCAAGTGGGATGAGATGAGCCAGCACCAGAAGGACGTGGTCGAGCTCGCCTGCAAGGCGCAGATGCTTCAGGAGCTCGCCGAGTCCGAGGCCAAGCAGTTCGGCGCCATGAAGGAACTGCAGGCCAAGGGCGTGATCATCAAGAAGTGGAGCCCCGAGATCCTCAAGGTCATGGAAGAGAAGTGGCAGGAAGTGATCAAGGAGGAGTCGGCCAAGAGCGCCAACTTCAAGAAGGTCTGGGACTCCTACTCCAAGTTCCGCGCCGACTACGCGATCTGGCGCGAGCACGGCTACATGAAGTGATACGAGGCGGCGGCGTGGCGCGGTTCGTCATCGGCCCGCCACGCAACCTCGCGCTGCTCCCTGGGCGTCGTCCGGATGCCTCGCCGCCTAGGGAGGCGGCATAAGAATGCAAAATCGAGGCATGCCCCACATCCGCGATGGCCTGCGTCAGGAGGCGGCGTGCTGAAGGACGGCGTCGCCGCCGCGCGGCCGCGCCCGGTCTTGCCGCGAGCGCCCCTGTACCGGATCAGGGCATACGGCTCCAGATTGGCGGCACTTTTGCCTCTGAAGGATTGAGTTGATGGCGGCGGTCGCTACGGCGGCCGGCGCTCTTGTCTGCGGGCGAGACTAGGAGTTCCAGGGGTTCAAGGTCCGGCATCGCGCCTTCGGCGCGCGCGGCTGGAAGCGGGCTGCAGGGAGGACTTCCGTTGAAAGCGCTGTTGCGAGTAAGCGACGCCATCGATGCGTTGCTGGGGGCCATCGCCAGGGTGTTCGCCTGGGGGCTGGTGCTGCTGGTGCTTGTGATCGTGTTCGACGTGATCTCGCGCAAGCTCAGGATCCAGCTGGAGATATTCGGGCTCGATCTGGGGTCGACGCGCCTGCAGGAACTCGAGTGGCACCTGCACTCGGTCGTATTCCTGACCTGGATCGGCTACTGCTACGTGCGCAACACGCATGTGCGCATCGATGTTTTCACGGCCGATCGCTCGCCGCGCACGCAGGCCTGGCTGGAGCTGATCGGCTGCCTGGTGTTCGCCATTCCCTATGTGCTGACGGCGTTGCCCTACGCGCACAGTTTCTTCTTCGTGTCGTACTGGCAGAACGAGTCTTCCGCCGCACCCAACGGGCTGCCCTGGCGGTGGATACCGAAGGGCTTCCTCTACTTCTCGTTCTGGTCGGTGCTGTTGGCCGTGCTGTCGGTCGCGATCCGCCGCATCGTCTTCCTGTTCGGCTCGGACGAGGACGCCGAGCGGGCGCTGCCTTCCGCGCCCGCACAGCCTTCCGCGCCCGCCTCGACACGCTGAGGGGATGACGCCATGGATTGGATTGCGGACCATCTCCCGGTCATCATGTTCCTGGTGCTCACGTTCATCATGTTCTGTGGGTACCCGATCGCCTTCGTGCTCGGCGCCATCGGCATCGCGTTCGGATATCTCGGCGTCGTGTTCGGCGTCTTCAGCATGGTGCAGTTCGCGAACCTGTTGCCGCGCATCTATGGCCAGGCCGTCGAGAACCAGGTCCTGGTCGCCGTGCCGACGTTCATCTTCATGGGCACGATCCTCGAGAAATCCGGCGTCGCCGAGGAGTTGCTGCGCTGCCTGCAGGTGATCCTGCGGCGCGTACCGGGCGGCCTTGCGCTCGCCGTCGTGCTGCTCGGCACCATCATGGCGGCGACCACCGGCATCGTCGGCGCCTCGGTCGTCATGCTGACCCTGATCGCGCTGCCGGTGATGCTGGACCGCGGCTACCAGAAGGAGCTGTCGGTCGGCACCATCGCCGCCTCCGGCACCCTGGGCATCCTGATTCCGCCCTCGATCATGCTGGTGATCATGGGCGACCTGATGCAGATCTCGGTCGGCACGCTGTTCGCCGCGGCCATCCTTCCCGGCCTCGTCATGTCGGCCACCTACGTCGTCTATGTCATCGTCCTCGCCTTCTTCAAGCCGTCAGTGGCACCGCCGCTAGGCAAGCACGAGGGGCCTCAAACGCGTGGCGAATACTGGACGATGGTGTTTTCGAGCTTCACGCCGCCGGCGTTCCTCATTGTCCTGGTCCTGGGCTCGATCTTCGCCGGCTGGGCGACGCCGACGGAGGCCGGGGGGGTCGGCTGCTTCGGTGCCCTTCTGCTGGCCGCGCGCGCCGGAAAGCTCGGCTTCGAGAGGCTGAAACGGATGGTGCACGAGTCCGCCATGACCTGCGGTCTCGTGTTCTTCATCCTGTTCGGCGCGACCCTGTTCGCCTACGTGTTCCGCGCGCTGGGTGGCGACGATGTCGTCTTCGAGATCCTGAAGGTGTTTGGCATCGACACCGGCTGGGAAGTGTTGATCTTCGTCATGGTGATCGCCTTCCTCATGGGCTTCTTCTTCGACTGGCTCGAGATCATCCTGATCCTGCTGCCCATCTTCGGGCCCATCCTGGCCAAGGCGAGCTTCCCTCCCGGCTACATCGAGGATCCGAAGCTGATCACGCTCTTCTTCGCCATCCTGCTCGCCGTCAACCTGCAAACGGCGTTCCTGACGCCGCCCTACGGCTTCGCGCTGTTCTACATGAAGGGCACGGTGCCGCCATCGATCACGATGGGACACATCTATCGCGGTATCATCCCGTTCATCACCCTGCAGGTGATCGCGCTCGCGATCTGCATGATCTGGCCGGAGATCATCTTCTGGCTGCCGCGCCGCTGGGGCATGCTCAATTGATGGCCGGAGATCCGGCATGACCGCGCTGATCGCGATCAGCAACGCCATCCGCAACCTGCTGGAGAAGACGGCCTTCGTCTCCGGCTGGCTGCTGGTGCTGCTCGCGGCGATCACCTGTTTCGACGTGTTCTGCCGCAAGTTCTCGATCCCGATCCCGCTGACGCGGTTCCAGGAATTCGAGTGGCACGTCCACGCCGCCCTGTTCTCGCTGTGGATGGGCTACAACTACACGATCAACGCCCACCCCCGCGTCGACAGCTACACCGAGCGGCTCGGCTACCGGACCAAGGCCTGGATCGAGTTCTGGGGCTGCCTGATCTTCGCGCTGCCGTTCATGGCGGTGATCGTCTGGCACGGCTGGGACTTCTTCTGGACCTCGTACCGGCAGGGAGAGACCTCGGAGCACGCCATCGGGCTGCCCTACCGCTGGGCGATCAAGGGCGTCTTCTATGTCGGTCTCTGGCTCGTGCTGATCGGCGTGATCAGCGTGTGGATGCGGCTGATCGTATTCCTGTTCGGCGGCCGATCGCAGGAGGAGACCCAGCTGCAGATCGGCCATTCCGAACTCGAGGCGTAGGGGTCAGACCGGAAATGAAGCATGCGGGAAGAATGAGGTGCGACGCTCCCGTAGCCTTCATGGTGAGCCTGTCGAGCCGTGAAGGCGTCGCACGGACGGCGGTGTGGCGCTTCATGGCTCGACCCGGCAAAACGCGAAGCGTTTGTGCCTGTGCTCGCCATGAGGCGATTCCTCCACTTTCGGTTGGACTCCAAGGGCGCCGGTCATGAGCTGGTTTGCGGACAACCTGGCGCTCATCATGTTCTTCTCGATGTTCGCGATCATCTTCTGCGGCTACCCCGTCGCCTTCGTGATGGGCGGCACCGGGCTGGTATTCGGCTTCATCGCCTGGCAATTGGACCTGTTCCCGATCAACAATCTCTCGAACGTGCTGCTGCGCATGTGGGGCGGTGTCGCCACCGATTCGACGCTGGTATCGATTCCCTCGTTCATCTTCATGGGCACCATCCTCGAGCGATCGGGCTCGGCCAAGCAGATGCTGCTGACGACCGAGATCCTGTTGCGGCGCGTACCGGGCGCGCTGGCCGTCGCCGTGATGGTGATGGGCACGATCCTTGCCGCGCCGATCGGCGTCGTCGGCGCCGCCGTGGTCATGCTGTCGGTGATCGCGCTGCAGCCGATGCTGGCTGCCGGCTACGACAAGCGGCTGGCCATCGGCACGATCGCGTCGGCCGGCACGCTCGGCATCCTGATCCCGCCGGCGATCATGATCGTGGTGATGGCCGAGATTCTCAGCACCTCGGCCGGTGCCTTGTTCGCGGCGGCCACCATGCCGGGCTTCCTGCTGTCGGGACTCTATCTGCTCTACATCCTCGCCTACGCCCTGATATGGCCGGACAAGGCGCCGCGCCTGCCGAAGGACTACGGTCCCCAGACCCGGGCCGAGTTCTGGCACACGATGTGGACCGGCCTCTTCCCCATGACCATGCTGATGGTGATCGTCATGGGCTCGATCTTCGCCGGCTGGGCCACGGCGACGGAAAGCGCCGGCGTGGGCGTGCTGGGCGCCCTGCTGATCGCCGCCATCAACAAGCAGTGCACGCTGCGCATGCTCAACGAAGCCATTCGCTCGGCGGCGCGCGCCAACGCCATGGTGTTCCTGATCTTCCTCGGCGCCACCTGCTTCTCCTACGTGTTCCGCTCGCTGGGCGGCGACGACCTGATGATCTCGACGCTCGCCTACCTCGGCATCGACACCAAGTGGGAGATGATGTGGTTCGTGATGATCCTGATCTTTCTCCTCGGCTTTCCCTTCGAGTGGATCGAGATCTGCCTGATCGTCTTGCCGATCTTCGCGCCGGCTCTCGCCAAGTACGACTTCTCCGACTGGATCGGGCCGGGCGACGCCAACCACTTCATGGCCTGGTTCGCGACCCTGGTCGCGGTCAACCTGCAGACGGCGTTCATGAGCCCGCCATTCGGCGCGACGCTGTTCTACATGAAGGGCACCGCCCCACCCGGGACGACCATGACCGACGTGTACCGCGGCATGTACCCCTTCCTGTTCCTGCAGGTGGTGGGCCTGTTCATGTGCATGTACTGGCCCGGGATCATCCTCTGGCTGCCGCGCGTGACGGGACTGCTGGAGTAGGGGCGGCCCCCGCCGGCCCGCCGGACGACGCCAGGGGTCACCGAGAACCTCGCTGTGATCGTGTTCATGGTGACCGGTTGTCCGTGGCTCAGCCCCGACGCTGCGGCACGCGCCAGCGCGTGAACGCCAGCACCGCGCCGGCCAGCAGGGCATAAGCCACCATCGCCGCCGCGATGGTCCAGCACAGGGTGGCATAGTCGCCGCCCAGCCCGACCACCAGGGCGGCGCCGGCCAGCACCAGGCCGAAGCGTGCGACGGCGGCCAGGACCGGCCCCAGCACGCGGCCCGAGCCTTGCGTTGCGAAGTACAGGCAGATGCCGAAGCCGAACAGCCCGAAGGTCGGCCCGACGCGCTGCAGGTAAAGAGCGGTGGCCTCGCGCAGGGCCGGGTCGGCGGTGTAGAGGCCACTCCATCCGTGCGGCACCAGGGCGAAGACCACGCCGATGACGCCGGTGATTGCGCCCGCCAGCAGGGCGCCGAGGAACGCGATCTGCCGCGCGCGCGAGATCTGGCCGGCGCCGACGTTCATGCCCACCATCGGCACCAGCGCCGCGCCGATGCCGAACACGATCGGAATCTGCAGCATCTCCAGCCGCGCCCCGATGCCATAACCGGCGACGGCCACGGCGCCGAAGCCGCCGATCACCGCCGACAGCGCCACGACGGCGATAGCATTCTGCAGCGAGAAGAACACAGCCACGCCGCCGACCCGCAGGATGTCGCGGAACATCGGCCATGACGGCGACACGCCTGACATCGCCGGCCGCACGCGCGATGCGGCTGAGAACAGCAAGGCCACGCTCGCCAGCGCGCCCAGCGTGCTGGCGGTGATGGCCGACCAGGCGATGCCGGCGATACCCAGGGTGGGCAGCGGGCCTGCGCCTTGCGTCAGCGCGTACGCCAGCACGATCTGCGCGCCGACCGCCGACAGCATGATGGCGGTGGGGCGCGCCATGTCACCGGTACCGCGCACGGCGCTGAGCAGCGCGTTCATCAGCCAGATGGCCGTGACCCCGGCGAACAACGTGTCCGAATAGCCCACGGCCAGGTCGAGCACGACGCCGCGCGCGCCCATGGCGCCGTAGATTGCCGGCCCGCAGGCGCGCATCAGCACGGTGAAGAACAGCCCGAAGCCGAGCGCGATCAGGACGGCGTGCAGGACCAGGGCGCGGGCACCTGCCAGGTCGCCGGCGCCCAGCGCGCGGGCCACGGCGGACGACACGCCGCCGCCCATCGCTCCGGTCGACATGGTCTGCATCAGCACGAGGAAGGGGAACACGTAGGCGTTGGCTGTCAGCGCGTCGGTGCCGAGCATGCCGACGAACACCGTCTCGGCCACGGTCGCGACGCTCATGGCGATGACCGTGGCGGCGTTCGGCGCCGCCAGCCGCAGGATCGCCGGCAGGATCGGGCCGCTCAGGATCATCTGCTCGCGGGGCGTCCGCGCGGGGTGCCGGGACAAAGGGCGGGCCTCATGTTTCGATCCCTGCGAATACACGCCCGTCGCCCCCGCCACACTGGAGAATATCGCCCATCATCGCAAATTCAGCTCATGCGAGAACAGAAGCAAGAAGGCCAGAAAGTCAGAAACCGGAAGGAGAATGGATACAATTCCTCATTCTGTTTTCTGGCTTCTGTCCTTTGCCCGCCATCGATGTCCGAAAACCGCGAGACGGCGGCGCTTGCAGGGGCGATGATGCCGTCCATGGACCTGGATGACGACGCCTGCTACCGCGCCATCTCGACGCGCGACGCCCGTTTCGACGGCCGGCTGTTCGTCGCCGTGAAGACGACCGGGATCTACTGCCGGCCGATCTGCCCGGCGCGCACGCCCAAGCTCGAGAACGTGGTGTTCTATCCCACCGCCGCGGCGGCGCAGGAGGCGGGCTTCCGGCCCTGCCTGCGCTGCCGGCCGGAGACCTCGCCGGACCTCGCGGCCTGGCGCGGCACGTCCAACACCGTGTCGCGGGCGCTGGCGCTGATCGAAAGTGGCGCGCTCGATGCCGCCGACGTCGAGGCGCTGGCCGAGCGGCTGGGCGTCGGCGAGCGCCAGCTGCGGCGATTGTTCCGCCAGCATCTCGGCGCCTCGCCGGTCGCGGTGGCGCAGACGCGACGCGTGCTGCTGGCCAAGCAGCTCATCCACGACACCCGGTTGTCGATGGCCCAGGTCGCGATGGCGGCCGGGTTCGGCAGCGTGCGGCGCTTCAACGAGACCTTCCAGCAGCTCTTCCGCCGCCCGCCGATCTCGCTTCGACGCAGCCGGGCGACGGAAGCCGCCGGTGACGCGGTGGGCGCGGTCACGGTCGAGCTGGCCTACCGGCCTCCCTACGACTGGGATGCCATGCTTGCCTTCCTCGCGGCGCGCGCCATCCCCGGCGTCGAAACGGTGGCCGACGGACGCTACGCCCGCGCCATAGCCATCGGCGATGCCAATGGCGTGCTGACAGTCGAGCCCGGCACCGGCGCGCGTGTCAGGGTCACGGTGCGCTTGCCGCATCTGCGCGCCCTGCCGACAGTCATCGCACGGGTGCGGCGTGTCTTCGATCTCGCCGCCGATCCCGTGGCGATCGGTGCGCAGCTGGCCCAGGATCCGGTGCTGGCGCCGCTGGTCGCGGCGCGACCGGGGCTGCGCGTGCCGGGGGCGTGGGACGGCTTCGAGCTGGCGGTGCGCGCCATCCTGGGCCAGCAGATCACGGTGGCGGCCGCGACCGGCCTCGCCGGCAAGCTGGTGCGTGCCCATGGCGCGGCAGTGCCGGGTTCGATCGGCGCGGCGGCGGGATTGACACATGTCTTCCCCACGCCGGACCGCCTCGTGGCCGCCGATCTCGCGGCGCTCGGCATGCCGGGCGCGCGTGCGGCGGCGTTGCGGTCGCTGGCCGCGGCGGTCGCGGCCGACCCGATGATCTTCGGCCCGCGGCGCAGCCTCGACGAGGCGATCGGCAAGCTGCAGTCGTTGACCGGTGTCGGCGAATGGACGGCGCAGTACATCGCGATGCGCGAGCTGCGCGAGCCCGACGCCTTTCCGGCCAGCGACATCGGGTTGCTGCGCGCCGCGGCCGGTGCCGATGGCGTGCGTCCATCGCCGGCAGAGCTTCTCGCCCGCGCCGAGCGATGGCGGCCATGGCGCGCCTACGCGGCCCTGCATCTGTGGGCCGCGGGTCCACCGGCTTCAACTCGTGATCGGGAGACATCTGATGACCGCCGCGCCGCCTGACCGCCTTCGCGTCGACCGCATGAAGACCCCCCTCGGCGAGGCTTTGCTCGTCACCGACGCCGCCGGGAGTCTGCGCATGCTCGACTGGAGCGATTTCGAGGCGCGTCTGCAGCGGTTGCTGACCCGGCAGTACGGTGCTGTGGAGATCGCGCCCGGCCGCGCGCCGACTGCCATGCGCCGTGTGCTCGAGGATTATTTCGCCGGCGACCTTACCGGGCTTCGCACCATCACCTGGCACACCGGCGGCACGCCGTTCCAGCGCAAGGTATGGAAAGCGCTGTGCGGCATCCCGGCCGGCAAGACGCTGAGCTACGGCGCGCTGGCGGCGAAGCTCGGCATGCCGCGTGCCATGCGCGCCGTGGGCCTGGCCAACGGCTCCAACCCCGTCAGCGTGGTCGTGCCCTGCCACCGGGTCATCGGCAGCGACGGCTCACTGACGGGCTACGGCGGCGGGCTGGACCGCAAGCGCTGGCTGCTGCGGCACGAAGGCGCCGAGTTCCGCGACAGGCCGCAGCCACCTCGCGCCGCGACGTAGCCGATCCGCCGACGTTCTCATGCGGTTGCAGGGCGCGGGCGAGCGTCCGACGAGGGCGCTGTGCGCAACCGACTGCTACCTGCAAAAAAGCGCTCAATTGCGGAATCGGACGTAACGCGGCTCGATATTCTGCCGGGCGTTCCCTCCCCGCAGTGCATATCCGGATGCGACCCACTGGGTGTTTCCTGGATGATCGGCAATACAGGAAAGGTAGTCGCCCCAGGATTGGTTGGGAGGGCTGTGGGTGCTGGCGATCGACACGCGCGTATCCCATCCGGTCGCGGTCTTTGCGCCGACGACGTGGGTCGGATGCCGCGTGCCGCCGCCGTAGAA
>Ga0187894_10001127_pt1 | contig 35336 bp, 29 predicted proteins | sample GBC1701081metaG_FD_136650 | JGI IMG/M metagenome (GOLD analysis project Ga0187894, IMG submission 136650) | White microbial mat communities from a lava cave in the Kipuka Kanohina Cave System on the Island of Hawaii, USA - GBC170108-1 metaG ...
CCTCACAGCGTTGGCGAGGATGTCGACGCCGCGCACCATGCGGTCGCGCGCGTCACCCGAAAAACGTACGTCTTTAGCAGCCATCGTTCCTACCTCTCAAAAATGGAAAATCCGTCCGCGCGGTGGCGCAGGACGGATCAGGCGGCTTTCTTCGCGCTCTTCGTGGCCTCGAGGATGCCCATGATGTCGGACTCCTTCATGATCAGGAGATCAACGCCATCGAGCTTCACTTCGGTACCGGACCACTTGCCGAACAGGATGCGATCGCCAACCTTGACGTCAAGCGGCACGAGAACGCCCTTCTCATCGCGGGCGCCGGGGCCGACGGCGACGATCTCGCCTTCCATCGGCTTTTCCTTGGCGGTGTCGGGAATGATGATCCCGCCCTTGGTCTTCTCCTCTTCCGCGACGCGCTTCACCACGACGCGGTCGTGCAGCGGACGAAACTGCATGGACTCCCTCCTCATAGGTCAAAAACGAGTGCCCCCAACTGAGCCATGGGGGCCTGGATATCGCCGTTAGCACTCGCTCGAAGTGAGTGCCAATGCGCGGGGTCGATGTAAGAGGCGGCTCCAGATGAGTCAAGGCGTCCGGAGACGGATTGCCGTTATTTTTCCGGTTCTTACCGACACAGCGCACATCCGCGGCACGGTCGGCATTCAAGAACGGCAGCACTCTTCCCCAATTGCTGCTAAGACATTGATTTCTTTGCAGAAATCTTGCAGCCCAATGAGGAGCGTGTGACTATTCGACAGCGTTCGCGTTGTCAAGGAGCCCGTTCCCATGACCAAGGCGTTCGAAAAGCAGCTCAAGGATTACCGACTGACCACGGCCGAGATCCTGTACTGGATGCCCGACCATCAGCATGTTCTGCAAACCTTCATCTGGCAGGACCTCGATATCGCCCCGAAGTTCCCGGTCCTGTCCCGCTTTCTGGGCTTCTGGCACCGCAACCTGGACGGCAAGCTGCACCGCGTACGCATCGCAAGCGCGGGCCTGATTCAGCCGGCTGAATTTCGCTTCGCCGGAGCGGTCCACCACCTACACTAGCCGCTGAGCGCGCGCCGCCGCGTACTCTCCGGCCGTGCGCATCACCAGATCGGCGACCGTAGGGATATCGGCGACACCCGACACTGAGTGGCCGGCGCTCCAGATGTCTTTCCAGCGCTTGGCCTCCCCCGCGTCGGCCTGTTCGCGGGTACCACGGTCGATATCCTTGGCCACGTCGATGGTGCCGCGTGCCGGCAGACGGTCCGGGTCGAGTCCTGCCGCCAGCAGCGAAGGGCGCAGGATGTTGGTCTCCAGGCCGGTCACTGCCTTGGTCAGCAGCACATCGTCCAGCTTCGAGGCCACCAGCATGTCCTTGTAGCGGGTCGCGGCCATGCTTTCCCGGGTGGCAATGAAGCGTGTGCCCATGTAGGCAAGATCACAGCCCAGCGCCCGGGCGGCAAACAGCGCCTGACCGTCCGATACGCCGCCGGCCAGCACGATCGGCCCATCCCACATCGCCCGCACCGCGCGCACGAATGCGAACGGATTGGCCCAACCGGTCTGCCCGCCGGCGCCGGCCGTGAGCAGCACCAGCCCATCGGCACCCGATGCGATCGCTTTCTCGGCATGGCGCAAGGAGGCGACATCAGCCAGCACACGGCAGCCGATATCATGCAAGGCGGGGATGATCGGTGCCGGATTGCCGACGCTGGCGATCACGAGTTCGACTCCGTGCGCCACCAGCACGCCCACATCCGCATCGCGACGACGGTTTGAAGGGTGCACCAGCACATTGGGGCAGACCGGCGCCACACGACGGCCGCTTTGCTGCTCGGCATCGTGAATGCGGCTTTTCATATCGACGAGCCAGGCGTCGAGCTCTTCCGTCGTGCGGCAGTTCACCGTCGGGAAGGCCCCCACGACGCCTGCGCGGCAGGCTTCGACCACGAGGTCCGGCCCCGACACCAGGAACATCGGCGCCGCGATCAGCGGCAGCGACAGGCGGTCGGCAAGATCCTGCGGCAGCGCCATATCTCTCCCCCGGCATAGCTTGAGCGTCGCGTAGACCGCGCGCTACGGTCGCGCAAGAGCCTGAAGGAGAGACGATGACAGGATCCGGCGATAAAACAGGATTGCGTTCGCATGTCGGCACGCCGGCGCCCAAGATCGGCACTTTCATCTTCGCGTTCGTGGTGCCGGGGATCGGCCGGATTCTGAAGGCGGCCGGTGCCGACTTCGCCGTGATCGACATGGAGCACACCGGCTTCAGCTTCGACACGGTGCGGTCAGCGGTTGCGTACATGCAGGCCGGCAACCTGCCGGTCGTCGTGCGCGTACCGTCAAAAAGCTACGATCACATCGCGCGCGCCATGGATATTGGCGCTGACGGTGTCATGGTGCCCATGGTCTCGTCGCTCGATCAGGCCGTCCAAGCTGTTCGCACGGTCAAATATTCTCCTGACGGTCATCGCGGCGTGGCCATGGGCCTGGCGCACGACCACTATCGCATGGCCGGCGGCACGCTTACCGAGCGCTTTGCCGAGCACAATGCCCGCACCTTGGTGATCCTGCAGATCGAGGACGGCGCCGGCGCTGCAGCGGCCGACCAGATCGCAGCGCTCGATGGCGCCGACGTCCTGTGGGTCGGCCACAACGATCTTTCGGTTGCGCTGGGCAAGCCGGGCGCCTTCGACGATCCCGCCTTCGTCGCGGCCGAAGAAAAGACCATCGCTGCCTGCCGTCGGCATGGCAAATCGGCCGGCCGCCTGGCGCGCGACGCGGCGGAAGCGGCAACGTTCATCGAGCGGGGCTACGATTGGGTATCGGTCGCCGGCGACGTCATGCTGCTCCAAAGCGCGTTGGCCGACGGGATCGCCCGCGTGAAAGGACGGTGAAGTCCGTTGCAAGACCACTTCATGGTGAGCTTGTCGAACTATGAAGTGGTTCGCACCACCGCCGTGCGGGGCTTCATGGTTCGACAAGCTCACCATGAAGCGACCTCGCTCTATGGCTTCAGCTCGATTTCAACGAACACGAACTCGAAGCTGTTGGGGTTGATCACATCGTGCTCGACGCCGGCGGCGCGGCTGTAGGACACGCCGGGGGCCAGCGGCGACCGGATCTCCTGGGTGCCGTTCCAGATGGCGAGGTCGCCCGATGTGATCGGCACGACGATGTAGTCGTGGCCATGCCGGTGCCACCCCGTGTGGCCACCCGGCGGGAAACGCCACTCGGTGACGATGGCGCGGTCGGTCTCCGCCTGTTTCGTCCCCTTCGCCAGGGCACGCTTGGTATCCTCGGGCCGCTCCGTCATTCCGCTCTCCGCTGGTCGATCGCGCGCTGCGATGGACCATATCAATCTAGCTTTGTCGCAGCCATAACCTGTTGAAACCCTTGTGAGTTTTTTTGAGAACGCGCAGACTGCGACACCTGGGTACGCAGCGTCGCTTGACTTGGGAGGAGAGCAAGCGCATCACGCGGCCCCACGTCGGCCGAGGTGCCCTCTGGATCGGGCCGGACGACGATTGATGGTGCCATCCGGCCGGGACCTTCACACGTATGACTTCTTCGGACGGCGCCGCCGCAGGCGCTATCACCGGCCCGGCCGGGCAATCGGGTGGTGGTCGGAATGACCCCGCTGCGGCCGAGACATCGGCTGCAGTCCAAGCGCCTGAGCCTGTGGTGGTGGGCGCGCCGAGCGCCGCGGCAGCCGACCCGGTGCTGGGCAACCCGACCGTGGTCGACGCGATGATGCCGGAGCACAACCCGGACAGCGCCGCGACGGACAACCGTCACAAGGGCGCACTGCAAGCGCTGACCGTCGCCGCCCTGGGTGTGGTCTATGGCGATATCGGCACCAGCCCGCTCTACACCGTCCGTGAGGCCTTCCATCCCACGGGGGGCCTGTCCGTCCGGGACCCGACGGCGGTCCTCGGGGTTCTCTCGCTGGTATTCTGGGCGCTCGTGCTCACGGTCACCGTCAAGTACGTGATCCTGATCCTGCGCGCCGACAACCGCGGTGAGGGCGGCGTGCTGGCGTTGGCGCGGCTGGCCTCCAACGCCTTGCCGGTCGGGGCGACCCGGCAGCGCTCCCTGATCCTGCTGGCGTCGATCATCGGCCTGACGCTGTTCTTCGGTGATGGGCTGATTACACCGGCGATGACGGTGCTGTCGGCGGTCGAAGGCATCCAGGCCGTTCAGCCCGGGCTGAAGCATTTCGTCGTACCGATCGCGGTCGGCATCCTGGCCATGTTGTTCGTCATCCAGGCGCGCGGCACCCGCCGGGTCGGTCAACTGTTCGGGCCGATCATGTGCCTCTGGTTCATCACCCTGGCCGGCCTCGGCATATGGCACATCGCGCATAACCCGTCCGTGCTGAAGGCGCTGAACCCCTACTATGGCATCGTTCTGATCGACTCCCTGGGCTGGAAGACATTCGTCGCCCTGGGCGCGATCGTGCTCGCCATCACGGGTGGCGAGGCGCTCTATGCCGACATGGGCCATTTCGGCCGCCGGCCGATCCGCATTGCCTGGTTCGGGATGGTCCTGCCGGCGCTGCTGCTCGTTTATTTCGGCCAGGGCGCGCTGCTGTTGCGGCACCCCGAAGTGCTCGACCATCTGTTCTTCGAGATGGCGCCCGACTGGGCGCTGATCCCGATGATTGCACTGGCCACCGCGGCGGCCATCATCGCCTCGCAGGCGGTGATCTCGGGTGTCTTCTCGCTGACCCAGCAGGCGATCCAGCTCGGCCTGCTGCCACGCATGACCATCCGGCACACGTCGGAAACCGAGATCGGCCAGATCTATATCCCGCGCGTGAACTGGATCATGATGGTGGGCGTCATCGCCCTGGTGATCGGCTTCGGCTCGTCGAGCAACATCGCCGGCGCCTACGGCATCGCCGTGACGGGTGCGATGACGATCGATGCCGGCCTCGCCGCCATCGTTGCCGCTCTGATCTGGAAGTGGAACAGGTGGACAGCGTTGGCAGTCTTCGCGGCCCTGGGGCTGGTCGACGTCGCCTTTTTCGCCGCCAATGCGCTGAAGATCCCCGAGGGTGGCTGGTTCCCGCTGGCCATGGCGGTCGGCGCCTGGTTCGTGATCACGACGTGGCGGCGCGGGCGCTCCGTGCTGTACGAAAAGCTGCATGGCAGCGCCATGCCGGTCGACCTGTTCCTGTCCACCATGCGCGAAGCGCCGCTGCGCGTCGCCGGCACTGCCGTGTTCATGACCGGCGACATCAACACCGTGCCCCTGGCCCTGCTGCACAACCTCAAGCACAACAAGGTACTGCACGAGCGCATCATTCTGCTGCAGGTGCTGACGGTCGACATTCCGCGCGTGGCCGAGGTCAAGCGCGTGGAGGTGCGGCGGCTGGGCAAGGGTTTCCACGCCGTCGTCGTGCGCTACGGGTTCATGGAGCAGCCCGACGTGCCGGGCGCACTGTCGAAATGCCGGGTACATGGCCTTGCCTACGACGAGATGCAGACCTCGTTCTTCCTCGGCCGCGAGAGTCTGATCCCCGCCGCCCGCTCGACCTTGGGCCGGGTTCGCCAGGCGCTGTTCATTTTCCTGTCGACCACGGCGCTGGCATCCAAGGTCTTCTTCCGTATTCCACCCAACCGGGCCGTTGAATTGGGTGGCCAGGTCGAGGTTTAAGTGGACCTTGCCTGTCCCGGCGCGACCGGCCACATGTGTCGCATGAGGAACGCTAATCTCGGCTTCGATGGCACGTCGTTTGAACGGCACCGCAGGCTTGGCTACAATCTAATGTCGTTCGTATACAAACAATCGCGGCCATCCGGGCTGCGGGAGCCTGCATGACCGCCCTGAGCCTCCAGCACGGTCTCGCTTTCGAAGACCTTTATCGCCGCGACGGGCTGGCACGCCTGGACGCTGCCTTCGTCGCCAGCCTGGCCGCCGCCAACGTCGACCTGCACAACCGCTTCGTGACGGCGCGCGCCAATCCCGGCGCGCTGGCCGACAAGGACGAATCGACGCTGCTGATCGATCTGGCACCGCACCTGGAGGACTTCGTCAGCAGCCTGTTCGGTGTATCGGCCGAGGCCGAAGCGCTGCGTGCCCAGCACGACCGGCTGATGCCCACCTACGACTGCAAACGACTGTTCGTGCAGCGCCATGCCGCCCGCGCTGTCAAGCCGCCGGAAGCGGCGGCCCTCGACAGTGCCGCGGTGACGACAGCGGCGAGCGCGGTGGTCGGCGTCGACCTGGCCGATGCCGCGATCGACCTGGAAGCGCGCGAGCTGGCCTTTGCCGAGGCGGTGCGGCAGCGACTGGGCAGCGAGTACAAGGTCGCCGCAGCGACACCCGAGATCGACGCGCTGACGCGCTATGCCGCGTGGGCGCTCAACGCCGCCGAGGGCAGGAAGCGGCACCGGCCCGGCGTGCTGTTCAAGCAGCCGCACAAGCTCGACTTCGAGCATCTGGTACCATTGGAAACCGAGGTGGCCGACGGCGTGACCCGGCTCAAGCTGCCGCTCGCCTTGCAACGCCACCGCGAAGGCTTCGGCCTCACCGATGCCGGTTTCGACCTCAACCAGGCGCTGGACCAGAGCCAGTACTGCATCTGGTGCCACAACCAGGGCAAGGACAGCTGCTCAAAGGGCTACAAGGACAAGAAGACGGGTGCGTTCCAGAAATCGCCGTTCGGCGTGACCCTGGCCGGCTGTCCGCTGGAGGAGAAAATCTCCGAGATGAACCTGGTCAAGGGCCAGGGCTTCTCGGTTGGCGCACTCGCCATCGTCGCCGTCGACAACCCGCTGTGCGCCGCCACCGGGCATCGCATCTGCAACGACTGCATGAAGGCCTGCATCTACCAGAAGCAGGAGCCGGTCGACATCCCGCAGGTCGAGACCCGCACGCTGAAGGACGTGCTGTCGCTACCTTGGGGTTTCGAGATCTACAGTCTGCTGACCCGCTGGAACCCGCTCGATCTGCGCCGGCCGCTGCCCAAGGCCTCCTCCGGCCGCACCGTGCTGGTGGTCGGACTGGGGCCGGCCGGCTTCAACCTGTCGCATCACCTGATGAATGACGGCCATGCCGTCGTGGCCCTCGACGGGTTGAAGATCGAGCCGCTGGCAACCGACATCTCGGGCGTGAAACCCGACGGCACGCGCGTACCGTACCGCCCGATCCGCAGCATGGACGAGCTGCGCGAGGATCTGGGCGACCGTGCCATGGCCGGTTTTGGCGGCGTCGCCGAGTACGGCATCACCGTACGCTGGGACAAGAACTTCCTGAAGGTGGTGCGCCTGCTGATCGAACGGCGGGCGCAGTTCTCGATGTTCGGCGGCGTGCGCTTCGGCGGCACCGTCACCATCGAAAGTGCCTTCGCCATGGGCTTCGACCATATCGCGCTGTGCGCCGGCGCTGGCAAGCCGACCGTGATCGACATGCCCAACAAGCTGGCGCGCGGCGTGCGTCAGGCCTCCGACTTCCTGATGGCGCTGCAGCTGACCGGCGCCGCCAAGAAGGATTCGCTGGCCAATCTGCAGATCCGCCTGCCGGTGGTGGTGATCGGTGGCGGCCTCACCGCGATCGACACAGCGACCGAGTCGCTGGCCTACTATCCACTGCAGGTCGAGAAGTTCCTGTTGCGGCACGAGGCGCTGATCGCCGAACGCGGCGAGGATGCGGTACGCGACGGCTGGAGCGCCGAAGAACGCAGCATCGCCGACGAATTCATCACCCACGCGCGCGCCATCCGCACCGAGCGCGAAGCGGCCCGGCGTGACGGCCGCGAGCCCGACCTGGTCGGGCTGATCAACGGCTGGGGCGGTGTTGCCGTCGCCTATCGCCGCAAGCTGACCGAGTCGCCGTCCTACACGCTGAACCATGAAGAGGTTCACAAGGCGATGGAGGAAGGCATTCGCTTCGCCGAGGGCCTGTCGCCGATCGGCGTCGAGATCGACCAGTACGGTCACGCCAGCGCGCTGCGCGTCACCGGCGAGCAGGGCGGCGAGCGCATCGAGGCGAGCCTTCCGGCGCGCTCGATCCTGGTCGCCGCCGGCACGCAGCCCAACACGGTGCTGGCGCGCGAGGACGCCGAGCACATGATGCTCGATGGCAAGTACTTCCGGGCACTGGACGAGAACGGCGAGCCCTGCTCGCCCGAGCGCGTCGCCAAGCCGACAGCCGTGCGCGTGCTGACCTACCGCCACGACGATGGCCGCACGGTGTCGTTCTTCGGCGACCTGCACCCCTCGTTCGCCGGCAACGTCGTGAAAGCGATGGGCGGCACCAAGCAGGGCTACCCCGTGGTGAGCCGGGTCATGGAGACGTTGCCGGCAGCCAAGCACGCGCCGGAGACGATCCTGGCCGAGGCCAACACGCAGTGGCGTGCTTCGGTGCATGTGGTGAACCGCCTGACGCCGACCATCGTCGAGATCATCGTGCGGGCGCCGGCAGCAGCGCGCGCCTTTTCGCCTGGCCAGTTCTATCGCCTGCAGAACTACGAATTTCATTCCCGGCGGGTCGAGGGCACCCTGCTGTCGATGGAAGGCCTGGCGCTGACCGGCGCCTGGGTCGACAAGGACGAAGGACTGCTGTCCTTGATCACGCTGGAGATGGGTGGCTCGTCCGACCTCTGCGACCTGATGGAACCGGGCGAACCCGTGATCCTGATGGGTCCGACTGGCACGCCGACCGAGATCGAGCCCGACGAAACCGTGGTGCTGATCGGCGGCGGATTGGGCAATGCGGTGCTGTTCTCGATCGGCGCCGCGTTCCGCAAGGCCGGCAGCAAGGTGCTGTATTTCGCCGGCTACAAGCACATGCAGGACCGCTACAAGGTCGAGGAGATCGAGGCCGCGGCCGACGTGATCGTGTGGTGCTGCGACGAGGCGCCGGGCTTCACGCCCAGCCGGCCGCAGGATAAATCCGTCGTCACCAACATCGTCGAGGCGATGCGCCGCTACGCCTCGGGCGAACTGGGCGAGCAACCGATTGCGTTCAACGATACCAACCGCCTGATCGCCATCGGCTCGGACGGCATGATGAATGCCGTGCGCCAGGCGCGCCACAGTGTGCTCAAGCCTTATCTCGACCCCAAGCACAAGGCGATCGCCAGCATCAACAGCCCGATGCAGTGCATGATGAAGGAGATCTGCGCCCAGTGCCTGCAGCGCCAGGTCGATCCCGAGACCGGCGAGGAGACAATCGTGTTCTCCTGCTTCAATCAGGATCAGCCGCTGGACCGCGTCGACTTCCACTGCCTGCGCCAGCGCCTGATCCAGAACAGCGTCCAGGAGAAGGTGGCCGAGCAGTGGATCGACCGTTCCCTGCGCCGCGCCGGCCTGCGCGCGATCGCAGCGGAGTAGCAGCACAACCTCACCCCGAGGAGCGGCCCGCAGGGCCGCGTCTCGAAGGGTGGACAACCGCCCCGCGCCTGCAGCCCATCCTTCGAGACGGCCGCTACGCGGCCTCCTCAGGACGAGGTCGGTGTTCGATCCGCCGCTGTCCTGGCGCGCGATCGAAGGCTGTAGAGGCCGACCACCAACGCCGGCAGTGCGCCAATCAGGAAGCCAGCGCGATAATTGTCGGCCAGCGCCAGCACGGCGCTGAAAACCAGCGGCAGCAGCAGCGAACCGGCATCGCCGAAGGCCAGCACGACACCGGTCGTACTGCCGATGCGCCCGCTCGGCGACAGGCGCGCGACCTCGGCCAGCAGCACGCCGTGCCAGCTCACGGCGGTGGCGCTGAACACCATCGTGACGGCGACGATGGCCCAGAACGGCCATTGTCCATGGATCGCCGCCGTGCCCGCGGCAGCGCCGGACATGGCAAGCGCCAGGGCGGCCAGAAGCGTGCAGGGCCGTACCAGGCGTGAGGCAACCCATCCCCAGCCGATGCGGGCCGGCACCGCGACCGCAACCGCGATCGAGAAGACAAGACCGGCGTTGGCGAGGTCATGTTGCAGATCCTCGACGAGATAGAGGACGAAGAAGCCGGTGAAGAGCGCCTGCAGACCCACAAAGCTGAACATGGTGAAGCACAGCAGCCGCAACGCCGGCTCGCGCAGCACCAGCAGCGCATTGCTGCGCATGTCGGCGGGTGAGAGCTTCTGCGCCGGATTGCGGTCGGTATCGAACCGCTCGCGCAAGGGCTGCAGGGCCAGCGCCGTACCGGCGCAGATCGCCGCGATGCACAGCAAGGTCGCCTGCCAGCCCACGCGCTCGACCAGTGCCGGCGCCAGGATGCCGCCCAGCATCAGACCAGCGGGAACACCGGTCTGCTTCAGCGAAAAGATCAGCGGCGCCAGGCGCGGTGGCGCATAGCGCCCCAGAATATGGGAGCTGGACGGTGTCGAGACGGCCTGGCCAAGCCCGCTGCACAATGCGCCCGGCACGAAAGCCGCCAGGTTGCCCGTGGCGCAGATGCCCAGACCACCGCCGAGAAACAGCATGCCCACCTGTGTGATGCGCAGCGCACCGTAGCGCAGAATGAAACCGCCGCAGCCCAGCGTCGACAGGAAGGCGGCTGCCGACGAAAGGCTGAGATAGACGCCCACCAGCGCCGCGCTGATGTCGAGGCTGGCAACAATCGCCGGTGCGATCAGCGGAATCACCGAACGCCCCACCGTTGCACAGGTCTGCTGGGCCAGCATCGCGGCGAGCGCTATCTGAAGATGTGAGATGGCAGGGCTCCCGTCGCCGGATGGCAAGACCGAGACAGATCGCTATCACGGATCGGCTGCCCTGAGCCTTGCAGCTTTGCAGGTCTGACCGCGAAACCGGCGTCTTGCCCGCAGCCGACCGGGTTCCGCAACAGTCCCGACTGGCGTAGAGTTGCCGGCAGCCTTCAGGAACCCGCGTGCGGCCCCAGCCGCAGGATACGAATGCGGTTCGGTCGGGCTCGAGCAAGCCCATGCCTCGAGTGGTTAAGGATGAACGACCCCTTCGTCGCGCGACGCAACGACATGGTGGACCACCAGATCGCCGCCATGGGCATCGAGGACGCCCAGGTGCTGGCGGCGATGCGCAAGGTACCGCGGCACGCCTTCGTGCCTGAGCGACTGATAGACGTCGCCTATGCTGACGGGCCTTTGCCGATCGGCGACGGCCAAACGATCTCACAACCTTATGTCGTTGCCCACATGACCGAGGCGCTGCAGTTGCGCGGCGGCGAACACATCCTGGAAATCGGCACAGGCTCGGGATACGCCGCAGCCGTGCTGGCCGAGATCGCTGCCGATGTCGTCACGGTCGAGCGTCTGCCGGTATTGGCAGCACAGGCACGGGCGCGGTTGGAACAGCTCGGATACCGCAACGTGCAGGTGGCCGACGGCGACGGCACGCTGGGATGGGCACTGGCCGCGCCCTATGACGCCATCGTGGTGAGCGCCGGCGGCCCCGTCGTGCCACCGACATTGCGCGGTCAGCTCAAACCCGGCGGCCGGCTGGTGATGCCGGTCGGACCGGATACCTACGGCCAGACACTGGTCCGCGTGACCCGCGGCGCCGGCGGCCAGGACCACGAAGAGCAGCTCAGCCTGGTGAGTTTCGTGCCGCTGATCGGCGCCGAGGGATGGCAAGGTCCGCCCCGGCCCCAGTCCGGCGGCGCGTAGGCGACAATAGCGTCAGTCGGCCAGCGTTTTCATCACCGCCCAGAGATCGTTCTTGGCCTCGAAGCCGATGCCCGGCAGGTCGGGCATGCGCACGCGACCGTCGACCACCGGGCAGTTGCCGGCAAAGCCGCCGAACGGCGCGAACACCTGCGGATAGGATTCGTTGCCGCCCAGCTGCAGGCCGACGGCGATATTGAGCGCGAATTGATGCCCGCCATGCGGCACGCATCGGCGCGGCGACCAGCCATGGGCCTTCAGCATCTCCAGCGTGCGCAGGTACTCGACCAGCCCGTAGCTCAGCGCCGGATCGAACTGAAGGATGTCGCGGTCCGGCCGCAGCCCGCCATGGCGGATCAGGTTGCGCGCATCCTGCATCGAGAACAGGTTCTCGCCGGTGGCAAGGGGGCCGTCGTACTGCGTCGCCAGCGCCGCGTGGGCGAGATAGTCGAGGGGATCGAGCGGCTCCTCGTACCATTTGAGCTTGTAGGGCGCGAGCGCACGGCCCCATTCCATGGCGGTGGGCAGATCGAAGCGGCCATTGACGTCGACCGCCAGCCGTTCGCCATTGCCGACCAGCTTCAGGACCGCCTCGATGCGGCGCAGGTCATCGGCCAGGGGCACGCCGCCGATCTTCATCTTCACGTGCTGGTAGCCGAGGTCGAGATAGTGGCGCATCTCGGCGCTCAACTGCTCGACATCCTTGCCCGGATAGTAGTAGCCGCCGGCCGCATAGACCCAGGCCGCATCGTCGGCCGCGCCGGCGTTGTAGCGATCGGCCAGCAGCTTCCAGAGCGGCTTGCGCTCGGCCTTGGCGAGGGCATCCCACACTGCCATGTCGAGCACGCCGACAGCAACGGAACGCTCGCCGTGACCGCCGGGCTTTTCGTTCTTCATCATCGCAGCCCAGCACCTGACCGGATCGAGTAGGCCGCTGTCATCGAGCAACGATTCAGGCTCGGCCAGTTGCAGGCGCGGCATGAAGCGCTCGCCGAGCAGGCCGTGCTGGGCGTAGCGGCCGTTGGAGTTGAAGCCGAAGCCGATCACCGGCTTGCCGTCGACCACACGATCAGTGACGACGGCCACGACGCTCGCCGTCATCTGGCTGAAGTCGATATAGGCGTTGGCGATCTGCGAGCGGATCGGGGCGACGATGTCGCGGACGGCAACGATGCGCATCAGAGGATGGCTCCCCGCGCAGTCCAGATCAGCGCGATGCTCGTGACCAGCATCACGGCCCAGGTCGCCATCATGCCGACAACACGGCCCGCTGACACGCCACGGCTGCCCGTGATTCCCCAGGCGTGCGCGGCACGCCCCAGCAGCAGCGCCGCACCGCAGAGATGGATCAGCCAGCGCGGGCCGGCCAGCATATCGAGCAACGCAATCAGGATCAGACAGAGCGCCGTATATTCCGCGAAATTGCCGAAGACACGCGTGGCGCGCGTCAGCTCCTCATGGCCGCCGTCGCCGAGGCCGACATCCAGCTTCTGTCGCAGATGCACCACATGGATCGAAAGCGCGAAGCCCAACAGGCCGATCAGGCCTGCCCAGAAAGCCGTGATCAGCGGCAGTGTTGTCTGCATCATTGTTCTCTCCTGCAGCGCGCCATGGATCGCCAAACCGCCGACATACTGAGATCGCCGCGTGCATCTGCTGCGTCTATCCGATAATCCAGTCGCGCAACAGGCCGAAGGCGCCGGCGCCGAGCAGGATGGCGAGCGTCACGTTGCGGTAAAGACGCTCGTTGCGCGGATCGAACAGCAGGCGCCCGACCCCGGCGCCCAGCAGCATCAACGGCAGCAGCACCAGACCGCGCGCAATCGAGCTGACGCCGGCCAGGCCATACCAGAACATGATGAGGATCAGCGGAAACTGCGTCGCCATGTAGTAGGTGATGATGTTGGCGCGATGCCGCGCCGGTGGATCGTTGCCGGCCAGCAGATACATCAGCACAGGCGGTCCACCGACGCTGGTCGTTGCCATCATCACACCTGAGACTGCGCCAACCGCCATCCCGGCGGCAACGGATCGTTGGCCGCGATAGCGCACACCCGTGGCCATGATGGCGACGAACGCGACGATGATTCCCGATACGGCCTTGACGATGAGTCCCTTGTCGACGCTGGCCAACAGCCAGGCGCCCAGCGGCATGGCAAGGCAGGCAACGATGCTCATGGGGCCGATGATGCGCCAGTCGCAGTCGCGCCGCGCCGCAGGAAAGAGCTGCAGGCTGACCGCCAGCTCGATGGCCACCACGGTGGCGATCATGTCGGTCGGCCCGAACAGCACGGCGAACACCGGCGCCATCAGCATCGCCGAGCCGAATCCCGCGAAGCCGCGCATCAGGCCCGCGATGAAAACGACCGCAGCCGGTGTCCAGAATCCGGTGACCTCGAACAGGGCGGCGATGTACGCCAAAGCGGAGTCGATCACGCGATGGTCCGGCGGGCAGAACGCAACGCCCGCACGATACGGGCCGGCGCTTTCGTATCATCAGTTGCACCGCGCCAACAAGGTGTTCCCCTCTCCCGCAAGTTCAGGCCAGCAGCGCCATGAGCGCATCGTCGTCGGCCGACATCTGTTTGGCGTCGCCGCAGAGCGCGACCCGTCCGTGCGTCAACACGACGGCCTCGTCAGCGATGGCGAGCGCGCGGGCCGCATTCTGTTCGGCCAGAAGAACGGCGACGCCGTCGTCGGCGATGGCGCGCAGGCGCGCAAACACGACGGCGGCAATCTGCGGTGCCAGGCCCAGCGACGGCTCGTCGAGCAGCAGAGCGCGCGGGCGACGCGCCAGTGCCCGGGCGATCGCCAGCATCTGCTGCTGGCCACCGGACAATCGCCAGGCGCGCTCACCTGACTTTGCCTTAAGATCGGGGAATAGCGCCAGCATGTCGGCCACGCGCGCCGCGCGCGGCGCGGCTGGGCCATCGATCGCAACTTCGATGTTCTCGCGCACCGTCAGGCCGGCGAAGACCCGGCGGCCTTCCGGCACATAACCCAGCCCGGCATCGGCACGCCGCTCCGCCGACAGCGCCGCAAGATCGTGGCCATCCAGGGCAAGGCGATCCACCTCGGCCGCCTGCAGCCCGATCACCGCGCGCAACAGCGAGCTCTTGCCGGCGCCATTGGCCCCCAACAGTGCCACCACCCGCCCGCCGGGCACGGCGAACGAGACATTGTCGACGGCTCGTGCGCCGCCGTAGCTGACCGACAGGCCCGCGATGTCCAGCACCCCCGTCATGGCTCGGCGGCCTCGTCGCGGCCGAAATAGGCCTGCCGCACATGCGGGTCACGCCGTACGGTCACGATCGGACCGTCGGCAATGATGCGGCCACGCTCCAGACAGACCAGCCGGTCAACACAGGCGGCCAGGAAGTCGATGTCGTGATCGACGACCAGTACGGTCGTGCCGCCGCCGCGCAGCGTGCGCAGCCGGCGCGCTAGCTCGATGCGCTCGGCGCGCGAAAGGCCGGCACCGGGCTCGTCCAGGACGAGAATGCGGGGACGGGCCATGAATGCCCGCGCCACCTCGACCAGTCGCCGCCGTCCTGCCGGCAGGGCACCACAGCGCAACGCCGCCGAATCGGCGACGCCGACACGCATCAGCCAGTGTCGCGCTTCGGCGCGCGCCACATCGCGCGCTGGGCGCGGCGATCGCGCGAACGCCGCCGTCGCGACGGCATCGAGTGCCGATGTGGCCGCTGAAAGTTCGGCTTGCTGGAAGGTGCGCGCAACGCCCAGGCGCGCGATCGCGAAGGCCGGCCGGCGCCGCAGCGATTCGGTACCCAGCCGGACATCGCCTTGATCGGCGGGAAGGACTCCCGTGATGACGTTGAGCAGCGTCGTCTTTCCCGATCCGTTGGGACCGATCACGCCGACCGCCTCGCCCGGCGCCAGCACCATGGTTACGTCATCCAAGGCGTGCACGCCGCCAAACGCCTTGCTCACATGCTCGACGCGCAAAGCCGTGGTCCTGCGCGCGACGCCTGCCGGCGGCGCCAGCACGGCGTTCGATACGCCCTCCGGCAACGGCCACAACCGTCGGCGCATCATTGCCAGCAGATCCGCCAGTCCGTCGGGCGCCACGATCACCATCGCCAAGGCCAGCAGGCCGAAGGCGATCAGATGCCGGTTCTCGATGAAACGGAACCACTCCGGTGCGTGGGTCAGCAGGATGGCGCCCAGTGCCGCACCGATCACGGCGCGCCGACCACCGATGACGGTCGCGATCAGGCAGCCCACCATCACGGGCATATCCGCGACGTCGGGCGATACCACGCCCACGACATGCGCATGCAGTCCGCCGGCAAGGCCGGCGAGACCGGCGCCGGCGACGAACGCCGTGAAGCGCAGCGCCGCGACATCGATGCCGACACTTTGTGCTGCCTGGGGATGCTCGCGCGCCAGGTCCAACGCCAGGCCGCTCAACCCCGCCATGACGCGCGCCACGACCCAGGCGGCGATCGCGAACAGGCTCCAGGCCAGCAGCAGTATCGGCCAGCCGCGCGCCATCGTCACGCCGGCCAGCGCTATCGCCGGAATGCCGGGCAAGCCGTTGGCACCGCCCGTCAACGTCTCCCAGTTGACGGCCGCAAGATGGATGAGCTGTGCCACGGCCAATGTCGCCAGCGCGAAATAGTGCGTCTCCAGCCGCAGCACGATGGCGCCGACCAGCGCCGCCACCAGCATCGCCGACAGCGCCGCCGCCGGCAGCGTGAGCGACACGCCCCACGGCGCATGGAGCGACAGCAGCGCGGCGACGTAGGCACCCAGACCGAACAGTGCGCCCTGCGCCAGGGACAGCGCGCCGGCATGACCGAACACCAGTTGATAGCCCAGGACCAGCAACGCCTGTGTGGCCGCCAGAGTCGCCAGTCGCACGGCATAGGAGTCACCGGCAACGACAACGGTGGTCACGGCCGCCAGTGACAAAATCGACAGCGGCACGGGTCCGCGCATGAAGACGGCGAACGGCGCTGGCGTGTCGATCACGCGCGCCGACCGATCGCTTCGCCGAACAGGCCTTGCGGACGCCACAGCAGGATCGCCAGCAGCACGAGATAAAGCAGCGCCTGCGCCCAGACCGCCGATAGTGCCGCCGATACCAGAGTCTCGAACAGCGCGATCAACAGAGCGCCCAGAAGCGCACCGGGCATGCTGCCCCACCCGCCGATGGCGGTGGCGATGTAGGCCTTGAGCATGTAGGCGGGGCCCTGACCGGCATGGACAAAGAACTGATGGCCCAGCAGCGCACCGGCGAGACCGGCGAGACCGCCGGCCAAGACGAAGGCGCCGATGATCAGATGCACCGCGCGGATGCCCAGCGCGCGCGCCATGTCGCGATCCTGCGCCACCGCGCGGAAGCGACGGCCGGCCTGCGTCCTCTCGAGCAGCGCATGGACACCGGCAACGGCAATGCCGGCGACGACAATGAGCGCGACCGGCTGACGGCCGAGCGTGATGCCGCCGAGCACCAGTGGTGCACCGTCCCAGATCGGCGGCGCCGTGCGCGGCTCGGGGCCGAAAAACGCCGTCGCCGATTGCTCGAAGACGGCAGCCAGCGCGATGGTGGCGACAAACATCGCTGCCGGCGGCCGGTCGCGCAGCGGCCAGAACCCCAGCGCGGCGACAGCGAGTCCGACCAGTCCCGATACCAGAACGACCAGCGGCAACAGCACGATGCCGGGCAACCGCAGGCCGGCGCCTGCCAGCATCGCCGCCAGCGTCACGGCAGCAACGCCACCCAGCATCACCATGTCGCCATGCGCGAAATTCACCGCGCCGGCGGCATTGAGCACCAGCACGAATCCGAGCGCGACCAGCGCGTAAGCGGCGCCCAGCGCCAGCGTGTTGACGAGAAGCTGCACCGTCAGCATGCGGCGTTTATACGGCGGCGGCCGACCCGTGTCGAAGCGGCATCCTGCGTTTTCGGACCGCGGGCGTCCACGCCCGCCCCGGAGCGACAGCGAGGGCGATCCCTTGGGGTGTCGGCGCTACCGCGCCGATGCGGACGTGGACGCCCGCGGGCCCCAAAACGACGACGCGACCGCGACGCCGCTGCGGGTTGACTCTACGATCCCTGGTGCCCACAACCCGCGCCATGAGCGTGGTATCTCCCCTCACCGACAGGTCGGCGACCACCGTGGCCGGCCGCTCCGATGAGCGCGCCGTCGGATGGTGGCTCGCCATCGTCACGGCGATGATTTTCGCCATGATCGTCCTGGGCGCGCTGACGCGGCTGACGGAATCGGGCCTGTCGATGGTCGAGTGGAAGCCCGTGACGGGCTGGCTGCCGCCGCTGAGCGAAGCAGCCTGGCAGGCGGAACTCGCCAAATATGCCCAGTCGCCGCAAGGCCGACTGGTCAATCAGGGCATCAGCGTCGCGCAGTTCAAGGAAATCTTCTGGCTGGAATACCTGCACCGGCTATGGGGCCGTTTGATCGGACTTGCCTTCGCCCTGCCGATGCTATGGTTTTTTGTCAGGCATCGGGTACCGCGCTGGCTCAAGCCGAGACTGATCGTACTGCTGCTGCTGGGCGGCCTGCAGGGCGCCGTCGGCTGGATCATGGTGGCCAGCGGCCTGCAGGACACGCCGGCCGTCAGCCACTACAAGCTGGCGATGCATCTGGTCCTGGCCGTCGGCCTCTATGCTTACATGCTCTGGCTTACCCTCGGCCTGCTGCAGCGCGACGGACGGGCGGCGCCCGGACCCGGTGATCGCCAACTGGGGCGCGTCGCCGCTGGCACCATCGGGGTGCTGTTCATCGTCCTGACGTTCGGTGCCTTTGTCGCGGGCCTGCGCGCCGGGCAAATCCATACGACCTTCCCGACCATGTCGGGCTACTGGGTGCCGCCGGATCTGTTCGATCTGTCGCCGGCATGGTTGAATTTCGTGGCCACCCAGACCGGCACGCAATTCACCCATCGCTGGCTCGCCAAGGCGCTGGTCGTGCTCTGCCTGGCGCTGCGGGTCTGGGCCCGCCGGATCGAGTCGGCGGAACCGGTGCAGCGCGCCACGACCATGGTGGCCATCATGGCGTTGATCCAGCTCGGGCTTGGCATCGGCACGATCCTGACCGGCGCCCAACTTGCCTTGGCGACAGCACATCAGGCTGGCGCCGTCCTTCTGCTGTCTACTCTGATCCTGACCGTGCGACGCGCGCGGCCGCCGACGGTGTCCTCGTCGCGCCCTCGCGGTTGAGCTAACGTCAAACGCCCCAAGCCCCCGGGACCCCTATGACTGACAACAAAACGTCAATCGATCAAAAGGCCGCGGCGGCGGCCGACAGCCCCTCATCACCGGTGCCGAAAACATCCCGCATCAACGCTGTCATCGCCGGGCTGATCGTGGTGGCGGCTGCCGGCGCAATCGGTTGGTGGGCGTTGCGACCGCACCATGACCTGCAGGCGCAGCAGAGCGGCAAACCGGAACCTGCCACACCCGGGCCGGCGTCAACCCAGAGCACCCCGACGCCACCACCAGCGCCGCCGGCCACGACGGACGCGCCACGCCCCCTGCAAACCGCCCAGGTCACGCCGCCAGCAGCAGCGCCCGCTCCAGCCCCTACGCCTGCGCCACCGCCCGCGCCGGAGCGCAAGCCGGAAGCCAGCACGCCGCCTACTACCCCGGCGCCCCCGCCCCCACCGGAGAGTAAGCCGGAAGCCAGCACGCCGCCCGCCACGCCTGCCCCGGCCAGCGGGCCGCCGCTGACGCCGCGCAAAGGCCCGATCACCGAAGAAACGCTCGACCTGGTGAAGCGCCGTGCCGCCGCCGGCGAGACCGATGCCATGGAGGAACTGGCGCGGCGCTACCTTGACGGCGTCGGCGTCAAGGTCAATCCGGCAGAGGGCGCCCAGTGGCTGCAGCGCGCGGCCGAACGTGGCTCGCTCGGTTCGATATACAACGTCGCCGTCATGTACGAACGCGGTATCGTGCTGAAACAGGATCAGGCCAAGGCGGTGGAGTGGTACACCAAAGCGGCGGCCGCCGGTGTTCCGATGGCAATGCACAACCTGGCGCTGATCTATCGCGAGGGCGTCGGCGTGCCGGCCGACGAGAAGCGTGCCTACGATCTGCTGCTGACCGCAGCCCGCAACGGCATGAGCGCATCCATGTTCGCACTCGGCACCATGTACGAGGCAGGCTCGTTCGGGCTCGAGCAGGACTACGTGCAAGCGGTCGTCTGGTATGCCATGGCGCTGCAATTCCAGCGTGCCAGTCCGGCGACACAGAACAGCAACCTGGCACAGCGCGCTGAAGAGAAAGTGACCGGACTGCAGCTCACGCTGCCGCCCAACGAGCTTCAGCGCGCGCAGACCATGGGCGAGACCGAGTTTCGCCTGATCGTCGACACCATCAAATCCGGTCCCAAGGCGCCACCGGCATCCGCCTTGACTCCGCCGACGGCTCCCACCCAGACCGGTGACGCATCGGCGCCCCGGGCCCCATCATCAACACCGGCACCGGCGACGGCACCTGCCGATCCCAAGGAGCAGCTGACAGAAATCCAGAGGCTGCTGTCCGCCCTGGGTCTTTACAACGGCAAGGCCGACGGCGCGATCGGTCCCGCCACACGCGCCGCGATCAAGACATTCCAGCGTTCCGCGGGAATGCCGGAAACCGGCGAGCCGTCACAGCCACTCGCCGAGGCTTTGCGCGAGAAGGTCGAGGCGGCCAAGAAGAAGTAGGGACTACGCGAGGAAGGCGCCGCTGTAGGCCCACCAGCGCGGATTGGCTTGCTCGATATCCAGCCGCGCCGCTTCAGCCATCAATACGTCGTCGAAGAGCGCGAAGCACGACGCGCCGCTGCCGCTCATGGCGGCATAGCGACATCCCGGCGTGGCATGCAGGGTCGCCAGAATGGAACCGATCTCCGGCATGAGCGACAGCGCGGCGTCCGTCAGGTCGTTGCCGCGCGCCGTGAGTACCTGCGCCAGCGCCGCGACCGTCGCCGGCGTGCGCGTGATCGGCAGGGATGCCGCCGCATGTGGCGCCTGCGCGTTGCGCGCCGCCGCGGCGCGGAAGACCGACACTGTCGCCAGCGGCGTCATCGGATAGACCAGCACAAGGCCGCAGGCTGGCAGGCTGAGTGCCGGGCCGACCTCCTCGCCGATGCCCGATACCGTCGCTGTGCGCCCGGCCAGACACATCGGTACGTCGGCGCCCAGGCCGGTGGCGATGTCGGTGAGATCCTTTTCAGGAAGACCGGCCTGCCACAGGGCATTCAGCACATGCAACGCGGCTGCCGCATCGGCCGATCCGCCGCCCAGGCCGGCGGCGATCGGAATGTTCTTGGTCAGCCGCAGGCGCGCTTTGGGCGCGATCCCGAGCCGGGCGGCCAGAGCGTGCGCAGCGCGCAGCACGAGGTTGTCGTCCGTGGTTTCGACGGCCAGCGGATAGGCGAAGGGCCCATCAAGAACGAGTGAGAGATCGTCCGCGGCTTCGGCTTCGACGCGATCGGCCAGCGTTGCGAACGCAACCAGCGAGTCGAGAAGATGGTAGCCGTCGGCGCGGCGTCCGACGACGCGCAGGTAGAGATTCACCTTGGCCGGCGCGTTGCGCGCGATCATCGGTAGCCGCGACCGATCAAGGCCGTCGTCCCAGGCACCTGCACTATTTCTTCTCTGCCGGCTTGTCGGCCGGCGCGGCGTCGGCGGGCGGCTTGATGATGGTCGGCTGATCGAGCTCCTTCGTAAGCCCTTCGGCGAGCTTGCGATTGAGCGGATCAACACGTTCCGCTTCGGGTTTCTGGCGCAGCGCCCGCTCCCACTGGAAACGGGCCTCACGCTGACGGCCAACATGCCAGTAGGCATCGCCGAGATGCTCGACAATGGTCGCATCGTCGGCCTTGAGCTGGATGGCCTTCTCCAGAAGGGCGACCGCCAGCTCGTACTGCCCGAGGCGATAATAGGCCCAGCCCAGCGAATCGGTGATCGCCCCGTCATTGGGCACCAGCTCGACCGCTTCCATCAGAAGCTTGAGGCCTTCGTCGAGGTTCACGCCCTGGTCGATCCAGGTGTAGCCGAGATAGTTCAGCACGAAGCCGCGGCTGCGCCGCTTGGGTTCGTCAACCGGCGGCACCATGGCCAGTGCCCGGCGGAAGTCGGCTTCGGCGCCCGGCCAATTCTTGATGCGCTCCAGCGCGATGCCGCGCGCATAGAATAGCGCCCAGTGCCGATCCTCCGGGTTGCGCAGGCGTTCGACAGCGGTGTCATAAGCCTTGGCGGCTTCGGCAAAGCGTTCCTTGCCGCGCAACAGGTCACCCAGTGCCGCCGCCGCGTCGATGCGCTCGGGCCGCTCAGCGACCATCGCCTGCAAGGCTTTCACGGCATCCTCGACCTTGCCGGTCTCCGCCAGCAAGGAAGCCGCCCGCAGGCGCGCCCGCCACTGCAGCGGCGATGCGGCATCGACCGCGGTCAGCTGGGCGATGACCTTCTCAGGTTGGTTCACCCCCTCGAGAAGCTCCGCCGCCAGCAGATGTGCGGTGTCCGAGGTCGGCGACAATTCGAGCGCCAGCCAGGCAAAGACCAGGCCGAGATCGCCGGCGTTCTCACGCTGCGCGCCGGCGATGGCGCCGCCGATATCGAGCAGGATGTCGGCGATCATGTCGGCTGGCGTCGGTTGCCGTGGTAGCGAGTCGTTGCGGATCAGGCCGTCCATCACCACGGCATCGGCATTGGCCTCGGCATACTTGCGCAGCATCTCACGCGCCTCGCCGACCTTGCCGGCACGACGCAGCACACCGGCCAGCATCACCACCGCACGCATCGGCGCCTGCTCGTCGGGCTTGACCACCTCGCGCAGCTTGCGTTCGGCGGCATCACGATCCCCGGCGGCCTCGTCGATCAAGGCCTCGTGGATGCGGAACATGCCCAGCAGGGCTTCGTCGTCGGGCCTCGCCGCCTCGAGCCGGCTGCGCGCCGCCGCAAAGTCCTTCTGCCCGACCTTGAGCCAAGCCTCGACAATCGGGCGCATGATGCCGGTTGACGCTTCGTCGCCCAGCCCGGCGGCGTAGGATTCAGCCGCCTTGAAGTCGCCCTTGCGGATGGCCATCACCGCCAGGGTCAGATTGGGCAGCCCCTCGCTCGAGGCTGGCTGTCCTTCATTCGCACTGGTGGGCAGAACCTTGGGCGCCAGTTCGGCCGCAGCCGGAATCTTGCCCGCCAGCAGGCGCAGGCGGAATGTCAGCAACTGGACATAGGGGTCATCCGGCGATCGGCGAATGGCCTGCTCGACCTGTGCCAGGGCACCATCAAAATCCTTGCCCAGTTCGGCGACGCGCGCCGACAGATAGAGGCCATCGATGCTACGCGCCATGCGCCCGCGTGCTGGCGAATCGCCGCTGCCACGCCCGGGCCCTGACTGGGCAAACGCCGGATGTTCGCGGCGTACCAGATCGACACCGATCACCGCCGCCGCCCCAAGGGCGAGCGCGACGAAGGAAGCGACGACCAACAAACGTCCCGCCTTGGCATTCATGCGCATTGCTCCGCGCCCATCTCAGTCGGAACCCCGCCGGCTTTCTGCAAGGGAAATAGGGCGGGACTGTGCTCTAGCCCCCCGCATAGCAGGGGCAGCCCATCACGTCCACGTGGGAGCGCCCGACGCCTGCGACCGGTCCGCGCTACCCCAAACAACCCCTACATGCTGGAATAGTTCGGTCCGCCACCGCCCTCGGGAACGGTCCAGTTGATGTTCTGCGACGGATCCTTGATGTCGCACGTCTTGCAGTGCACGCAATTCTGGGCGTTGATCTGGAAGCGCTTCTGGCCGTTATCGCCGTCGACCACCTCGTAGACGCCGGCCGGACAGTAGCGCTGCGCCGGTTCGGCCCACTTGGGCAGATTGACGCCGATGGGAATCGAAGGATCCTTGAGCTTCAGGTGGACCGGCTGATCCTCTTCGTGGTTGGTCGCCGACAGATAGACTGACGACAGCTTGTCGAAGCTCACCACGCCATCCGGCTTGGGATAGACGATCGGCTTGCATTCGCTGGCCGGCTTCAGGGTCTCGAAATCGGCCTTGTGGTGCCGCAAGGTCCAGGGCAGGCGCAGCCCCAGATCATGCATCCACATGTCAAATCCGCCGTAGGCGGTGCCGATCAGGGTTCCCCAGCGCAACGCCGGCTTGACGTTGCGCACCTTGTCGAGGTCCTTCCACAGCCACGACTGGCGCAGTGCCTGGGGATAGGCCGTCAGTTCATCATGGCCCTGACTGCCGTTCTTGAGCGCCTCGAAGGCCGCTTCGGCCGCCAGCATGCCGCTCTTCATGGCGTTGTGGCTGCCCTTGATGCGCGGCACGTTGACGAAGCCGCCCGAACAGCCGATCAGCGCGCCGCCCGGGAAGGTGAGCTTGGGGATCGACTGGATACCGCCTTCATTGATAGCGCGCGAACCGTACGCAATGCGCTTGCCGCCTTCCAGGTACGGGCGCACATCGGGGTGGGTCTTGAAGCGCTGGAATTCGTCGAACGGCGAGACGTAGGGATTCTCGTAATTGAGGTGCAACACGAAGCCGATCGAGACGAGATTCTCGTCGTAGTGGTACATGAACGAGCCACCCTGCGAGCCCGACTCGGTCAGCGGCCAGCCTTGGGTGTGCACGACCAGCCCCGGCTTGTGCTTGTCCTTGGGGACTTCCCACAGCTCCTTCAGCCCGATGCCGAACTTCTGCGGATCGACACCTTCGCGCAGCCTGAATTTCTCGAACAGCATCTTGGCCAGCGAGCCGCGCACACCTTCGGCGATGAAGGTGTACTTGGCGTGCAGTTCCATGCCCGGCGTGTAGCTGTCCTTGTGATGACCATCCTTGGCGATGCCCATGTCGCCGGTGGCGACGCCCTTGACGCTGCCGTCGTCATGGTAGAGCACCTCGGCCGCCGCGAAGCCGGGATAGATCTCCACGCCAAGCGCCTCGGCCTGCTGGCCCAGCCAGCGGCAGACATTGCCCAGGCTGACGATGTAGTTGCCGTGATTGTACATCAGCGGTGGCATGGTAAAATTGGGAAACCGGATCGACGACGGCTGCGTCAGCCACAGGAAACGGTCGTCCGTCACCTGGGTCGCGATCGGCGCGTCCTTCTCCTTCCAATCGGGGATCAGCTCGTTGAGCGCGATCGGATCGATCACGGCGCCCGACAGGATATGGGCGCCGATCTCCGAGCCCTTCTCCAGCACACAGACAGAGACCTCGTGTCCGTGCTCGGCTGCGAGCTGCTTCAGCCGGATCGCCGCCGCCAGGCCCGCCGGCCCGCCACCCACGATCACGACGTCATATTCCATCGACTCGCGCGACATCGACCTCTCCGCACTGCGCACCGGGTCCGCGGGCCGGGCGCCCCCTGTTGGCAAATGGACGATAGACGGACCGCGTCGCATCGCCCATGCTTATGCTAGCAATAGCGTACCCGTTTGCGCCGCGCTACCTGCGGCACCTGGTCGCCGCCCGCCGCATTGCGAAACGCCTGTCCGATGAACTCGTTGCCACCCACTGCCGATGTCGCCGCCCTGTTGCGCTGGTACGCCGATGCCGGGGTCGATGAAGCGATCGACGAGACCGCGCTTGACCGTTACGCCCTGACCGCAGCGCTGGCGGCGCGGCCCGCCGCGGCCGCGGTGGCTAAGCCCGCGCCAGCGACCGCCGCACCGACGCCATCGGCACCACGACCGGCCGTCCGCGAACCACCACCGCCACTGCCGGCACCACCGCGTGTGCCGCTGGAGTCGCCGCAACTGGTCGAGGACGCCCGCACCGCGGCTGCCGGCGCAACCTCGCTGGCCGAACTGGAAGCGGCGATTCGTGGCTTCGAGGGTTGCTCTTTGAAGCGGCTGGCCAAGAACACCGTGTTCGCGGATGGCGCCGTCGACGCGCCGGTGATGGTGGTGGGCGAAGCGCCGGGCGAGGACGAAGACAGGCAGGGCAAGCCGTTTGTCGGCGTCAGCGGGCGCCTCATGGATCGCATGTTCGCGGCGATCGATCTGACGCGCGAACGCGATGTCTACATCACCAACATCCTGAACTGGCGGCCGCCAGGCAACCGCACACCCAACCTCAGCGATGTCGCGATCTGCGTTGCCTTCGCCCGCCGCCACATCGAACTGAAGCGGCCACGCCTGCTCGTGCTGGCAGGCGGCGTGCCGGCCAAGAGCCTGCTGGAGACCGAGACCGGCATCACGCGCCTGCGCGGTCGCTGGTTCGAGTACACGCTGCCTGACGGCACGCGCATCCCGGCGATGCCGATGTTCCACCCGGCCTACCTGTTGCGCTCACCCGGCGGCAAGCGACAGTCGTGGATCGATCTGCTCAACATCAGAGAGCGGCTCGATCAGATCCTGGCGGGATGACAGGAGCGCGTATCCACGTTAGAGCGGCCGTCCTTTCTGAGTGCGCCCTCGTCGCCGTGTCGCGGTCATGGCCTGCAGTGACCGAGGATGGCCGTCCATGGCACATGGATTGCACTTGACTCACTTGGGCAGCGTGAAAGGTTTGGGACCGAGCAAGTCCGTCCTCCGCTCTACGAATCGGAGGTCCTATACAGGGGGAATCCATTCATGTCGGGTAGGATTTCGCGCCGAGCCGTTCTCACGGTGGCAGCCGCGGGAGCGACGAGCCTTGTCGCGCGCCAGGCCTTTGCGGCGGACAAGATCAAAGTCGCAGGCGTCCACGCCTCGCCGGTGGAGAATGCCTGGAACTCGCGCCTTCATGAGGCGCTGAAGGCCGCCGCCGCCGAGGGCAAGATCGACTACGTCTTCTCCGAAGGCATCTCGGCCACGGACTATCCTCGCGCCATGCGGGAATATGCCGAACAGGGCGCCAAGCTGATCGTGGGCGAGGCCTACGCGGCCGAACGGCCAGCCCGACAGGTCGCCGCCGATTATCCCAACGCGGCGTTCCTGATGGGCTCGAGCGCCGGCCCCGCCGGCAAGAACTTCGGCGTCTTCGGTACCTGGAATCACGAGGCGGCCTATCTCACCGGTATGCTGGCTGGCCACCTCGGCAAGACCGGCACGTTCGGCGCTGTCGGCGGCTACCCCATCCCGGAGGTCAATCGCCTCATCCAGGCATTCCGCCTGGGTGTCAAAGAGGTGAAGCCCAACGCCAAGTTCCTCGCCGGCTTCATCGGAACCTGGTTCGATCCGGCGAAGGCAAAGGAAGCAGGCCTTGCCCAGATCGACGCTGGCGCCGACATCCTCTTCGGCGAGCGCATCGGTACGGCGGATGCCGCCAAGCAGCGTGGCAAGCTCTCCATCGGATCGCTGCTCGATTACTCGCCGCGCTATCCCGAAACCGTCTTTGCCAATGCCATGTGGTACTTCGGACCGATCCTCGGCGCCGCTTTGGCCGACGTGGCGGCAGCCAAATCGACCGGGCAGGACTACAGCGAATACAGTTTCATGCGCCATGGCGGCAACGACGTCATCCTCGTCGAGGCCCTGGTGCCGAAGGAGGCGCTGGCGGCCATGCAGGCCAAGCGGGCGCAGATCAAGGCCGGCAGCTTCAAGGTACCCGTGGACGACTCCGAGCCGAAGTGATCGGCCGGTCTCGGCGAGTGCGATTGCCGTTGATGAGCCAGCATGACATCTACTTCCGCGGTCCTTGAACTGCGGCACATCACCAAACGGTTCGGTGATCTCGTCGCCAACGACGACGTGAGTCTTGTCCTGCGCTCGGGCGAGCTCCTGGCGCTGCTTGGCGAGAACGGTGCCGGCAAGACGACGCTGATGAACATCCTCTTCGGCCACTACACGGCCGATGCGGGTGACGTCGTTGCCGGCGGGCAGCGCCTGCCGGCAGGCAGACCGCGCGCTGCGATCGCCGCCGGCATCGGCATGGTGCACCAGCATTTCGCGCTCGCCGCCAATCTCAGCGTGCTCGACAACGTTATGCTCGGCACCGAACCGATGGCCCGGTTGCTCTCGAACCGTCGCGCCGGGCGCGACAAGCTGACAGCACTCGGCAACAAATTCGGTCTCACGGTCGATCCGGACGCCCGCGTGGCGGACCTGTCCGTCGGCGAGCGGCAGAAGGTGGAAATCCTGAAGGCGCTCTATCGCGATGTCCGCGTCCTGATCCTCGACGAACCGACGGCCGTGTTGTCCTCCGTCGAGGCTGAACGCCTGTTCTCGACCCTGCGCACGATGGCAGCGAACGGGCTTTCCCTGATCTTCATTTCACACAAACTCAACGAAGTCCTTGCGGCGGCCGATCGCATCGTCGTGCTCAGAAGCGGCAAGGTCGTGGCCGAGCGAGAGGCCAAGGAAACCACTCGCAACGAACTCGCCGAGCTCATGATCGGCCGGCGAGTCGACCGTCCCGTGCGCGAACCGCAATTGCCCGGCGACATCCTGATGCAGGCGTATGGCGTAATGGTGACGGAGGCCGGACGCACCTTGCTCGACAAGGTGGATTTCGATGTCAGGGCCGGCGAAGTTGTCGGAATCATCGGCGTGGCCGGAAACGGACAGGCCGCGTTGGGTGGCCTTACCAGCGGCCTGGTGAAGCCGGCAAGCGGCCGCCTCGAACTCTTCGGCAAGGCGTTTGAACGGGCCGATGGACGCCACTTCGTTCAGGCGGGTGTGGGGCGGATACCGGAGGATCGCCATGCGCAGGGCGTGGTCGGCGACATGACCCTGTGGGAGAACGCCGTTCTCGAACGCATCCGTGAGCCGCGATTCTCGCGCCTTGGCTGCGTGCGGCGGCAGGCGGCCGTCGCCTTTGCGCGGGAGATCATCGCCCGTTTCGACGTACGCGGCGCGAAGCCCACGACTCACACACGGCTGCTCTCGGGCGGCAACATGCAGAAATTCCTGCTTGGACGCACGCTGATCGACGCCCCCCGCGTGCTGATCGCCAATCAGCCCACACGCGGCCTCGACGAGGGCGCGATCGCCGCGATCCACCGTGACATCCTGGCCGCGCGCACGGCGGGTGCCGGCGTTCTGTTGATTTCGGAGGATCTCGACGAAGTTCTCGCGCTCGCGGATCGCGTGCGCGCCATCGTGAAGGGGCGCTTGTCTCCGGCTCTTTCCATTGCTGCCGCCGATGCCCGCCAGCTGGGGCTGATGATGGCCGGCATCTGGGGGGAGGCAGACCGTGCGACTTGAGCGGCGCGAGCGCGTTCCGTTGGGACTCGCGATCGCAGCCCCAGTCGTTGCCGTGATCGTGGCTCTTGCCCTGTCGTCGGTCCTCATCGCGGCGACCGGGGTGTCCGTGCTCGATGCCTATACCCGCCTTTTCGTCGGCGCCTTCGGGTCGCGGCTTTCCCTCACCGAAACGCTGACGCGCACCACACCTCTCATCCTTACCGGTCTTGCCGCCGCCGTCGCGTTTCGCTCGCGCCTGTGGAACATCGGCGCCGAGGGACAGTTTTATGCCGGTGCCATCACCGTGGCGGCGCTCGGGTCGGGCATCGTCGCACTGCCTCCCTACCTGCTCATTCCTGTCCTCATGTTGGGCGGCGCTGTCGCGGGCATGATCGTGCTGCTGGGGCCTGTCGCGCTACGGTTGCGATTCGGCGTCGATGAAGTGGTGACGACGCTGTTGCTCAATTTCGTGATCATCCTGTTCGTGTCGATCATGGTCGATGGGCCGATGAAAGATCCGCTGGCGCTCGGCTGGCCGCAGTCCGTCCCGGTGACTTCTGATGCCACGTTGGCCAAGCTCGTGCCGCGGTCCCGTCTCCATACCGGCCTCCTCGTCGCGCTCGTGGTGGCGCTTGCGGTGTGGGCGATCGAGTGGCGCACGGTGTTCGGCTTCGAGAGCCGGGTGGCGGGACTCAATCCGTCGGCCGCCACGTTCAGCGGCATCGCGCTGCCGACGGTTCTTCTCACGGTCGCCGGCCTTTCGGGTGGCCTCGCCGGTCTCGCCGGCGCCATCGAAGTCATGGGCCTCAAGGGTTACGTCACGACCGATCTGTCGCCGGGCTACGGCTATTCCGGGATCGTTGTCGCGATGCTCGCCGGACTCAATCCCCTGGGCGTGGTGCTCGCCGCGCTTTTCGTGGCCACCATCTTCGTGGGCGCCGACGCCATGAGCCGCGCCCTGGCCATTCCCAGCTTCATCGCCGACGTGATCGTTGCGATCTCGCTGCTCACCATGCTGGTGTCCTTGCTCTTCATCAACTACCGGGTGCGGCGGTGAGCGAGGCTCTGGATATCTTCACCACCGCCAGCCTGTGGGCTGCCGTGCTGCGGATCGCCACGCCGCTGATGTTCGGTACGCTGGGCGCACTGTTGTGCGAACGGGCCGGGATCCTCAATCTCGGCATCGAAGGCATCATGACCTTCGGCGCTATGATCGGCTGGCTGACGGTCTACCAGGGACACAGTCCGTGGATCGGACTGCTGGCCGCGGGGCTCGGCGGCGCGGCCTTCGGCTTGGTGCATGCCACGCTGACGGTGCCACTCGGTCTGTCGCAGCACGTCACGGGTCTCGGAATCACCCTGCTCGCCACCAGCCTCGCTGCCTTTATCTTTCGCCTCGTCCTTCCAGTCGCGTCGTCGCCGCCGACGGTAGTGCCCTTTCAACCGCTATCGATTCCTCTCCTGTCGGATGTTCCTTTCCTCGGACCTGCACTTTTCACCCAGACAGCACCGACCTACCTCGCCTTCGTCGTCATCGCGATCGCTGCCTATGTCCTGGCGCGCACGCCGCTGGGCCTGGCGATCCGGATGGTCGGTGAAAATCCCCACGCTGCCGAATCGCAAGGCATCAACGTGACACGTGTCCGTGTCGGCGCGGTCATCGTCGGCGCGGCACTGATGGGCCTCGGCGGCGCCTATCTCACGCTGTCGGCTTTCAACAGCTTCTTTCCGGGTATGGTCCAAGGGCGCGGTTGGGTATCGATCGCGCTGGTGGTCTTCGGCTCGTGGAAACCGGGCAAGGCGTTGCTGGGAGCGCTGCTCTACGGGCTGTTTGATGCCTACCAGCTTCGCCTGCAGCACGTGGTTGCCGGCGTGCCCTACCAGGTTTTCCTCATGATTCCCTATCTCCTGTCCATCGTGGCGCTTGCCTTGATGTCACGGCGGGCGACCGTACCGCAGGCTTTGATGCGCCCCTACCGCAAGGGCGAACGGTAGACTCACCCGGGTCCGTCGCCATGAACGGCACGGAACCGCCGCCATTCGGTGGCATCGCGCGGTCCATAGGTCGCGAAGCTGGGCTGCGGATCCTCGCGATAGTTGGCCTTCAACCGGCCCAGCGGATCGACATCGGCGCGACGTCGCGCCGTGGCTGGATCGATGCCGTACACCGGCGCTGCGTTTAGCCCGAAGACGTCGGCCTTCAGCGCCGGCGTCAAGGCCGGATATCCGTAGCGCTCCTGAAATGCGGCGCTGATCTGGAACGCGCGGAACGCCTGGATCTGATCCTGGGGCGAGCCATACCAGATCGAGTCGGTGCCCCACAGCACCCGCTTGTCGCCGACATAGCGCAACAGCTTGCCCAGGGTATGCGCGGCCTGGTCGGGATTGCGCATCACCATCCGCCACGTGCTGCCGAGTTCGGCATAGACGTTGGCGTTGGGCGCGACGCCGTTGTCCTGTAGCGACTTCACCAGGCTGTCGATCCCGCGATCGGCCGTGGCCGGATCGTAGGGCCCTTCCGATTTGGTCAGTTCAAAGCCGGAGTGATAAATGATGAAATTCACATCCGGGTAGCGCTTGGCCACGCGCCCGACATCGACGCAAGACGCATAGCGCGGCTCCTGTCCCCCGAAAGCCAGGCCCTTGTGCATGCAGATGTTCTTCACGCCGATACGGCGCGCCTGCTCGATGAAGGGGATGCCGACCTCGGGATCATCGAGCCACCAGCCGACGCCCCGGGGACCCCATTGCGGATAGACCTTCCAGGCCGCGATGCCATAGGTCCGATGCATCTCGGCCATTCGTTCGAGCTGCCGCTGCAATGGCTGAGCGTTGGGCACGATCATCGCGTGCAGCAGCAGGCGCCGACGATCGCCGAGCGTCGCCACGAGTTCACGCACGCGCGCGGCCTCCTGCATGGACACCGGATTTTCGTCCGGCAGGGCCGGTACGAACGACAGCACCGCCATGTCGGTGTCGCTGTCGAGGAACACGTCCTTGATCAGGTTCTCGGCGTCGTAGCACCACAGGCCGGGACCTTGGGTGCACTGCTTGGGCGGCAGTTGCAGTCGCGCCCGCAGTTGATCGAGGCCACGCGCACCCGCCTCCGGTGAGCCACCGCGCCAGGCGGTACCCTGGGCTTCAATCATGTGGGTCTGGATGTCGAAGATGAACTCGCGGCCGGTGATCGCCTGCGCCATCTGCGGATCGAGCGCTGCGTCCGCCGGCAGATCGAACGCGCCACCTCTGGCTCCCTGGGAGGCGAACGCCTCGTTCAGCGTCAGCAGTGTTGTCGCAGCGCCGCAAAGACCGGTCATGAACGCCCGCCGGCCCTGCCCGACACGCCGGGCATTCTCGGTGATGCGTTGCGCCGCCACTTGATTGGCGCGTGCGATGGCACGGCTGACCGGGACCGGTGCGAATTCACCGTTGGAGGTGGAATCGAGCCTGATCGGCAACGGTGGCTGATGCGCCATGGCTTCCTCCTCGCTATCGTTGACGCCAGATCCTCCAGATCACGCATACGACCGCCACGAGCGGCGCGACCAGGGCGTCTACTGACCCCATCGTCCATAGGGTGGCGCCCGTGACGACGCACCACGCGATGGGCAGCGCCGCCAACAGCCAGAACGCGCGCCCGGCCGTGCACAGCAGGACACCCAGTGTCGCCACGGCGGTCGGATCGGGAGCAACCCCAAAGATCTCGACTTGCGACCATGCCCTGCCGACAACAGGCCCGATCAGAGGTTGCCCGACAAGGGCGAACAGGACAATCGCAAGACCGACCCGATCCATGCCCTGACCGCCAGTTGGCGATCGCATCCTATCCCGGACCAGTCCTGCCCAGACAAGCAACAGCCCTTCGACTGCAAACCCAACCGCGACATACGTGGCCGCCCAGTTGATGGCCGCGTACCGGTCGCCGTGAAAAGCCCACGCGATCCAGAGCCAACATACACCCAGGACTGCCGCGACAACCTGCCCGCGCCAGACCTCTCCCCGGCGCAACAGCACCAGGATCGCGACGCCCAGGGCCAACGTCGCGATCTGCGCCGGCCAGATGTCGGCGTTGTAGAGCTCAAACAGCCGATAATACGTGCGGGGCGAGAACAGCAGGAAGTCCGAGAGCCTGTAGGTCCACCACTCGGACATCAAAGCGCCTCGACATGCGCGATCATGCGACGGCGCATCGCGTCATCCGGCAGGCGACCGGTGGCCGCACCCATATTCTCGCGGACGTGATCGACACTGGTGGTGGCCGGAATGGCGCAGGTGACCGCCGGATGCGACGCGACGAATTTGAGCAGGACCTGGGCCCAGTTCGCGCAATCGATGTCACGCGCCCAGGCCGGCAACGGCTGTCGCATCACCCGCCGGATCAGCGCCCCTTCGCGGAACGGTCTGTTGATGATGACGCCGATACCGCGATCGCGCGCCAGCGGCAGGATCCGGTCCTCGATCTCACGATCGAGCACGTTATACGTGACCTGGACGAAATCGATCGGCTGGCTGCGCATGATCTGCTCGATTTCATGATGCCGGCGGCCTTCGGACGTCGTGATCCCGACATAGCGCAGCTGGCCTGCCGCCTTCATGTCGAACAGCATCGGCAGATGGTCTTCCCACGCCAGCAGGTTGTGAACTTGCATGAGATCGAAACGCGCGATGTCCCAGTGCCGGCGCGACTGTTCGACCTGGTCACGGCCGCGACGCGAGGTCCAAACCTTGTCGGCGGCGAACAGGGCAGCCGGCTTGCCCAGTTTGGCAAGGCCGTAGCCGATGACATCCTGCGAGGACGCGTACATTGGCGAGGAGTCGATCAATCGCCCGCCGCTGCTGAAGAAGGCGCGCATGACGTCGGCGCAACCGTCCCGGGCAGCCCGGTCGTTGCCGACGTTGAACGTGATCCAGCTGCCCAGCCCGACGACGGGAAGCGCCTCGCCGCTGGAGGGCACCGCGCGGGTGATCATCGCCGCGGGCTGCGCCCACGCCACGACTGGCCGCAGTACAAGCCCAGCGCCAGCCGCGCCCAGTCCACGCATGAGCGTGCGACGATCGACGTTTGTCGAGGGCGGCATCGCTGAAGTCTCCATGTGAACCACGCGTCCTCGCAATGCTAGCATCCGCACGGTATTCCTGAGCCCGGCCCTGCCGGACTCTTCACGAAATCTTGTGAGGTCGGATATGGATGGCGAGCTTCTGAACGTTAAGAGCAAGAAGTTCACGTCGCATGACTTCGCCCTCGATCTGGGCGGCACGCTGTCGAAATGCGATGTCGCCTACGAGACCTATGGAACGCTCAACGCCCGCGGCGACAATGCGATCCTGGTCGCACATGGCTATACGTCGAGCGCCCATGTCGCCGGCCACTATGCGCGCGGCAAGGCGGCGAAGGGCGTGCCCGAAGATCAACCCGGATGGTGGGATGTGTTGATCGGCCCGGGCAAGGCGATCGACACGACACGCTACTTCGTCGTCGGTGCCAACGCCCTGGGCTCGGCACACGGCTCATCCGGGCCCAACACCATCGACCCCACGACCGGCAAACCCTATGGCCCCACCTTTCCCGAGGTCACGCTGCGCGATTCCGTACGGATGCAGAAATTGCTGCTCGACAGCCTCGGTGTGACGCGACTGCACGCCGTCGTCGGCCCCTCGATGGGCGGCTTCCAGGCTTTTCAGTGGGCGGTGACGTTCCCCGATTTCATGCGCGGCATCGTGCCCACGGTAACGGCGCCGGCCATGCGCGGCGGGCTGGCGCCGATCGAGACACTGATCCAGCGCCTGGCCGGTGACCCCAATTGGAACGGCGGCTGGTACTACGAGAACGGCGGCATCACGTCGGTGCTGGAAGAAATCCGCTACGACACGCTGGTGCAGTACGGCCAGCGCGAGATCCTGGCCGCCACCATTCCCGATCCAGCGCAACGCGACGCCGCCATCCGCGCTACTGCCCGGACGTGGGCGGCGACGTACGATGGCCACTCGCTAGTCGTGCTGCGCAAAGCCATCCAGCGCTTCGACATCACGGCCGAGTACGACAGGATCAGGGCCAAGGTCCTGTACGTCATCGCGCCCAACGACAAGCTGTTCCCCGGCACGATCGGTCCCGGCTATGCGGCCGACCTGCGCCGTGCTGGTGTCGACATCACCTATGTCGAACTCGTCACCGACAAGGGCCACCTGGCGAGCCATGCCGATGCCGAGCAATGGGCACCAATGCTGCGCGCGTTTCTCGATCGATTGGGTTGAGCCTCCCAGCGAAGTTGGGGAGGTGCCCCGAAGGGGCGGAGGGGAGCCGACGTGGTCTATGCAACTAAGACCACGTCCGGCTCCCCATCCGGCCTTCGGCCACCTTCCCCACTCGCGTGGGGAAGGGAAGAATCACACCTTCAGTACATTGAAACGCGCGTCGCCATCGCGCTGGACCTGACCGACCAGGTCGACTTCCCAGGTCAGGTACTGGTTCATCGCCGCCTCGATGTTCTCGGTGCGGTCGTAGGGCCGGTACCAGACATCGGTCGGCGGATCGGCCATGTGAAGCTGGCCCTTCTCAATCGGCAGCCGGGTATCGCGCCACGCCCGCATGCCGCCTTCGAGCACCGACACAGGCAGCGCGGTCGTGCTGTTCTCGATCACATCGATGGCCGCCAGCCGCGCTGAAACGCTGTCCGGCGAG
>Ga0187894_10001128_pt1 | contig 35318 bp, 27 predicted proteins | sample GBC1701081metaG_FD_136650 | JGI IMG/M metagenome (GOLD analysis project Ga0187894, IMG submission 136650) | White microbial mat communities from a lava cave in the Kipuka Kanohina Cave System on the Island of Hawaii, USA - GBC170108-1 metaG ...
CGCCGGAAACGAAGTAAGCCGATTCGAAAGTCACGATCCGCCCGCGGCAATGAGCCGTACCGGGCGCGGCTCGCGAAACTGCGCCGCCTGATCGCGCAGCACGGCTGCGAAGGGCTGCTCATCACCAGCGCCAACGACATCCGCTACCTGAGCGGATTCTGCGGCGAAGATAGCTATGCGCTGGTGATGCCGCGCGAGCTCTTCATCATCAGCGACTTCCGGTTTCAAGAGGAATTGGAGCCGGTCCGGCGCCAGGCGAAGGTGGTCATCCGCAAGGGGCCGATGGGCGAGGCCGTGGACGGGCTGCTCTTTGACGTGCGCCCGAAGCGCCTGGGCCTTCAGGCCGAGCACGCGAGCATCGAACTGCGCCGGCGGCTGGAGCGCTCCTACGGCGCCAAGCGCCTGCGCGACACGATCGGGCTGCTGTCGGGCCTTCGGCTGATCAAGGATGCGACGGAGATCGCGATGATCCGCCACGCCGCCGGGATCCAGGAAGCCGCGATGCGGGCGGTGCGCGGCACGATCCGCCCGGGGCAGAGCGAGGGCGAGATCTGCGGGCGGCTCGAGACCGAGATGCGCCGGCGCGGCGCCATGGGCACGAGTTTCGAGACGATCGTCGCCGCGGGCCCGAATTCATCCAGGCCGCACCATCGCGCAGGGCCGGCGAAGGTGAGGCGCGGCGGCGTGCTGCTGATCGACTGGGGCGCGCGGTTCGAGGGCTACTGCTCGGACATGACGCGGGTCTTCGCGCTGGGGCGCTGGCCCGCGAAGATGGCGGAGGTGTACAAGGTCGTGCTCGAGGCGCATGAGGCGGCGGCGGCGGCGGTTCGCCCGGGCATCGCCTGCACCGATCTCGACGCCGTGGCCCGCCGGATCATCACGAAGGCGGGCTACGGCGCGCAGTTCGGGCACGGGCTGGGGCACGGCATCGGGCTCAACATCCACGAGGACCCGCGCCTCTCGCGCCAGGGCCGCGGCGAACTGAGACCCGGCATGGTCACGACGATCGAGCCGGGCGTCTATCTCCCCGGCATCGGGGGCGTGCGGATCGAAGACGATATCTTGGTGACAGCCCGCGGCGGGCGACGCTTGTGCACGCTGCCGCGGGACCTGCGCTGGGCGACGCTCCATGGTTGACTACCGACGGCTCAAGGAACTGATCAAGCTGATGACGGAGAACGACCTCTCCGAACTGGAGCTGCGCGACCAGCAGGAGACGGTCGTGATCAAGCGGGGCGGCGCCGCGGCGCAGGGCGTGCCGTACATCGCGGCGGCGCCGGCGACCGCGCTGCGACCGGCGGCCGCGACGGATGCCGCGCCGGGCGTGGAGGACGAGGAGGCGGGCCTGCGCCCGATCGTCTCGCCGATGGTGGGCACGTTCTATTCAGCGCCCGACCCCGAGAGCCCGGCGTTCGTCTCGGTGGGGTCCAACGTATCGCCGGAGACGGTGGTGTGCATCGTCGAGGCGATGAAGGTGTTCAGCGAGATCAAGGCCGAGTGCTCGGGGCGCGTCGAGAAGGTGCTCGTCAAGAGCGGCGAGCCCGTCGAGTACGGGCAGCGGCTGTTCCTGGTGAGGGCGGCTTGAAGTCGGCGCGCGCGGGCTTGTCCGCGGACAGGCTTGCCACACGAGGAACGCCATGTTCAGCCGGATCCTGATCGCCAACCGGGGTGAGATCGCGCTGCGGATCATCCGCGCCTGCCGCGAGCTGGGCGTGGAGACCGTGGCCGTCTACTCGGAGGCGGACCGCGGCGCGCCGTACCTGCGGCTCGCGGATCAGTCGATCTGCATCGGGGGCGGGCCGGCGTCGGAGAGTTACCTCAATATCGCGCGGATCATCTCGGCTGCGGAGATCTCCAACGCCGACGCGATCCACCCGGGCTACGGGTTTCTCGCCGAGAACGCGCACTTCGCCGAGGTGTGCCGCGACTGCCGCATCGAGTTCATCGGCCCGACACCCGAGGCGATGGCCAAGCTCGGCGACAAGGTGGCGTGCAAGCAGCTGGCCAAGCAGAACAAGGTGCCGCTGTTCCCGGGCTCGGAGGGGGCGGTGGCGGATGAAGACGCCGCGGTGGCCGTGGCGAAGAAGATCGGCTACCCGGTGATCATCAAGGCGGCGGCGGGCGGGGGCGGGCGCGGCATGCGCGTCGCCAACAACGAAGTGACGCTGCGGGCCGGGCTGCGCCAGGCGCAGCAGGAGGCGGCGGCGGCCTTCGGCAACGGCTCGGTCTTCATCGAGAAGTTCCTCGAGCGGGCGCGGCACGTCGAGGTGCAGGTGCTGGCGGACAAGCACGGCGAGGCGGTGCACCTGTGCGAGCGCGACTGCTCGGTGCAGCGCCGGCACCAGAAACTCATCGAGGAAGCGCCGGGCCCGGGCATCGACGCCAAGCGGCGCGACGAAGTGTGCAAGGCGGCGGTGCGCCTGGTGAAGGCGGCGAAGTACCACGGCGCCGCCACCGTCGAGTTCCTGATGGACGAGAAGCAGAACTTCTCAATGCTCGAGGTGAACACGCGCGTGCAGGTCGAGCACCCGGTCACGGAGCTGATCACCGGGCTGGACATCGTCAAGACGATGATCCGCGTGGCGGCGGGCGAGCCGATGCCCTTCAAGCAGAAGGATGTGCACATCAAGGGGCACGCGATCGAGTGCCGCATCAACGCGGAGGATGTGGCGCGCAACTTCGCGCCCAGCGCCGGCGTGATCACGCGCTTCGAGCCGCCGGGCGGGCCGGGCGTGCGGCTGGAGACGCACGTGGTGACGGGCTATCGCGTGCCGCCGAACTACGACTCGATGATCGGCAAACTGCTCGTGCACGACGACGACCGGGCGAGCGCGATCCGCAGGATGGACCGGGCGCTGCGCGAGTTCATCATCGAGCCCATCAAGACGACCATCCCGCTGCACCGCGACCTGATGAGCGACGCCGCGTTCAACAAGGGGGGCGTGGATATTCACTATCTCGAGAGGTTGTTGAAGAAATAGGAACCAGGCATGAGGCATCAGGCAACAGGCACGAGCATGCCGGAGTGACCGATCGAGCACTGCACGTTGTCACCGGCGCGCTCGGCTACACGGGCAAGGCGATCGCGGAGCGGCTGCTGGCCGGCGGCGTGCGCGTGCGCACGCTCACGAATGCGATCGATCGCGCGAACCCGTTCGGGAATCGACTCGAAATCCATCCGCTGGACTTTGATCGACCGGAGTTGCTCGTCGAATCCCTGCGCGCCGCGGATGTGCTCTACAACACATACTGGGTGCGCTACAACCACAAGCGCTTCACGTTCGAACAGGCCGTGCGGAACTCGGCCACACTCTTCGACGCCGCCAGGCGCGCCGGGGTGCGGCGGATCGTCCACATCAGCGTGCTGAACGCCGAGCGCGGAGCAGCGCTGGGCTTCCCCTATTACGCGGGCAAGACGCGCGTGGAGGCGGCGTTGCGCGAGAGCGGATTAGCGCACTCGATCGTGCGCCCCTGCCTGATCTTCGGCATGGGCGACGTTCTGATCAACAACATCTGCTGGCTGCTGCGCCGGATTCCAATCTTCGGCGTCTTCGGCGACGGGCAATACCGCTTGCGGGTGGTCTCGCTCAAGGACGTCGCGGCCCTCGCGGTCGAGCATGGAGCCATGCGTGCAATCGCCGCTGCCGATGCGCTGGGGCCGGAGACGTTCACCTTCCGCGGTATGGTCGAGATGCTCGCGCGCCGCATGGGGCTTCGACGCGCCATCGTGCCCATGCCGCCCCGCGTCGGGATGGCGATCGGCACAGCGCTCGGGCCGCTGGTGCGCGATGTGATCATCACGCGCGAGGAGATCGATTCACTCATGGCGGGATTGTCGGATTCGGCTGCTCCGCCGACCGGCGTCCAGCGGCTGGCCGATTGGGCGAAGGAGCATGGCAACGAGTTGGGGCGGACGTTTTCGAACGACCTCCGGCGGCGGATCGGCGGGGCAGTAGCGAGCGTTAACACAGGCACGGGCAATGGCCCGACGAAACGCTCGTCGCCCGCTTCCGAACAACGCGGGCAGCAACCACCGTGACCGGACGCTCGCGAAAGATCGTGGCCGCCGCCGTCGTTTTCATCGCAGCCGCGGGAGTCGTGGCCGCGCTCGGGATGAGTCTCATCTCCCGCCCGGCGGTGTACTCCCCCACTACCACGCTCGACGTCGCGGTGACGCTCAGGCCCTGGCCCGAGCACGATGCGATCTATCGCGCCACGGGATTCCCGTATGTCGTGGCGTGTGAACTCGAGCGCGGCGCGCTGCTCTACATTGGCTGCCGGCACACGAGCGACGCGGCCAATCCACAACTCACGGAAGTCGAGCGCCTGTGGGACGAGTTCAAGCCGACCGTGGCGCTGTGCGAGGGCCGGCAGCGGATGTTCAGGTACACAGCGCGCAACCGGACGGGCGGGCTCGCCGAGTCGGAATTGACGCGGATCCTCGCGTGGCGGCACGGCGTGCCGCTCTACACGCTCGAACCGACCTACGAGGCGGAGGTCGCGGCGCTGCTCAAGCACTTTGAGCCGCGCCTGGTCGCGACGTACTTCACGCTGCGCGTCTTCACGCAGGAGGCCAAGCGCGAGAAGGGCGACAAGGACGCGCTCGCGTTGCATCTGCTGGAGAAGCGAACCAACGTCGAGGGCCTGCGCGGCTCGCTCCGCACCGTGGCGGACCTGGACGCATTCTGGACGGAACGGTTCCCCGACTCGCCGGGCTGGCGAACGCTGCCGGACACCGAGGGGCTGCCGCTGCTGCGCGAAGTCGGCGACCGGTCGCGCGAGTGCCGCGGGGAACACATGGTGCGGAGCCTCGTGGAATTGACGCGCAAGGGCGAGCGCGTCCTGGCGGTCGTGGGCGCAAGCCACGTGATCCGTCAGGAACCGTGCCTGATCGAGGCGCTGGGTGCGCCTTCAACCGCCGCGCCGCCGGCGAACTAAGACAGCCTCACCCGCCGTGGCGGTCGCGCCGGTGCGCCTCGACCTGCACTCGGATCTCCGTGAACGGCACGACCGGCCCGCGCCCGATGCCCTCGCACGTTTGTGCCAGCGAGTCCCAGGCGCGCCGGGACTGAACGTGCTCCGGCCAGAACGGGAACGTGCGGCACTGGAGCGGGCGGACCTCGTGGATCGTGCAAAGCGCCTTGCCTGGGACGCTGCGCCGATCGAGAAACACGCAATCCAGGCCGTGCTCGGTCTCGACCTCGCGCAGCGACCGGCGGCGCCCCGAGATCTTCATGCGCGTGTCCTCCGTGTACCGCTCGAGGAACTCCGCCGGTGTGATGTTCAGGCGGTGGGCGATCCGCCGCGCCTCCTCGTCCGTGAAGAGCACGAAGCCGGGCGGGCCCGAGCAACAGCGACCGCACATCGTGCACTCAAATCGCACCCCGGGCTCGTACCAGGGCGCATCGGTCATCGGCGCGCCCCGGCGCTGCGGCCCGCCGCGGGATCGAGTTGCAGCGCGACGATGGTCTGATCGTCGGCGCGGTCGCGCGAGCGCGTGTGCGCGTAGAGGCTCTGGTGCACCGAGTCCACGACGCACTCGGGCATCCCGGTGCACTCTTCCAGCGCACGCCGAAGGCGGTCGAGGCCGTACATCTGCGGGTTCGGCGGCGGGCTGAACGCCTCCGTGATCCCATCGGTGTAGAGCACGAGCGTGTCGCCGCCCGCGAGATCAATCGTCTCCTGCTCGTACGCCGTGTCGTCGAGGATCCCGAGCGGGAGCGATGAAGCGCCGTCGATGGAGCGGACCTCGCCCGAGCGGAGCCGGTGCTGCGGATGATTGTGCCCGGCGTTGCTGTACGTGAATCGCCGGCGCTCGAGGTCGAGGTTCCCGACGAAGGCCGTGACGAACTGCGAGCCGAGGCGTTTCTCCGCCAGTTGCCGGTTCGTGTAATTCAGCAGCGCGGCCGGCCCCTCTCCGGGGTTCGGCGCTGCGTGAAGGATGGCCTGGAGCATCGCCATGACGCCCGCGGCCCCCGCGCCGTGGCCCGAGACATCGGCCACCACCACGCCGAGCCGCCCGGAGCCCAGTTCGAGAAAGTCGTAGTAATCGCCGCCGGCCTCGTTGCTCGTGAGGTAACTGGTGGCGACTCCGAGGCCGGGGATCGACGGCAAGCGCTCGGGGAGAAGCGACTGCTGAAGCCGGGCCACCTGCTCGAGTTGATCCGCGAGTCGGCGGTTGAGCTCGCTGACCTTCCGGTTGACCAGCAGCGTCTTCGTGATGCGCCCCACCATGTTGCCGCGAAAGAGGAAGTCGATCATGTCGGCAGGGCCGAACCCCGTCGGCGAGCGCGAGAGCAGGATGGCCCAGTTGAGCGCTTCTCCCTCGTCGAACAACGGCAGCGCCAGGCATGCGTGGAACTGTTCCAGCCATTCGCCCAGGACGGGGTCGTGATCCAGTCGAAGGTTGTGGTGGATCTCGGGATCATCGGTCTCGATGAGGCGCCCGATGAAGCCGCCGGAGGCGGCGGGAATCTCCGACCACCTGGACCATGGGTCGACAGCGACGATTCCCAGTTCCTCGCGCAGCATCGCGCGCGTGATCTTGTACTGCCCGCGCGGCATGCCTCGGCGCGAAACCGAGACGTAGGCGTCGGCGTTCCCGTGGAGGCGCAGATCATCGCCAAACCTCCTCTGCACCTCGACGGGATCCGTGGCGCGGCTGATGGTCCGGAAGAGCGAGAGCAGTTCGCCGATGCGGGGAACACTGTCGAGGCTGATGCGGGTCATCCGGGCGTGAGTCTATTCCGTCGATCCGCAGCCTTGCCGGAAGCGCGCGCCCGCGTCACAATCGCCGACCATGAAATCCGGCGCTGGAGGTATTTCGCAGTTCGAGCGCCGCCTGCTCGACGCGGCGTACGAGGCGGCGCTGGAGGGCCTGCGCTCGGGCGGCATCCCGATCGGCTCGGCCCTCGGCGCGCCGGATGGGAGCATCGTCGCGACCGGTCACAACCTGCGCTTGCAGAGCGGCGACACGACGGCGCACGCCGAGGTCGCCTGCATCCGTAACGCCGGCCGCCGGCGCGACTGGCACACGCTCACGCTCGCCTCGACGCTCAGCCCGTGCATCATGTGCACCGGCACCTGCCTGCTGCACCGCATCCCGCGCGTAATCATCGGCGAGAACAAGTCGTTCCTCGGCGGCGAGGACCTCATGGCGCAGCGCGGCATCTCGTTCGTGGTGGTGCAGGACCCGCGCTGCATCGCGCTGATGGAGAAGTTCATCCGCGAGAAACCCGAACTGTGGAACGAGGACATCGGCGTGCCGCCGGGTGCGGACCGCTGAACAGTTCCCGTGCGCCGGGCGGATGTGGGCCGCTTTCGATACCATGTTTCCTCTGCATGAGCCGGCCACCCCAGCCCATCACGGCGGTGACGGTCTACTGCTCTTCGAGCACCGAACTGCACCGGGACCACCTCGCGGTGGCGCGCCGCACCGGCGAGCTGATCGCGCGCTCCGGGCGGACGCTGATCTACGGCGGCGGCAAGATCGGGCTCATGGGCGAGATGGCCCGCGCGGCCCGCGAAGGCGGCGGCTACGTCGTGGGCATCATCACCGAGCGGCTCAAGCACGCCGAGCAACTGGACCCGGACAACCATGAGAACGTGGTGGTCGCTTCGATGCGCCAGCGCAAGGCGCTGCTCGAGGCGCGGGCCGACGCGATGATCGTGCTGCCCGGCGGGCTGGGCACGCTCGAGGAGTTCTTCGAGATTCTCGTGGGCCGGCTGCTGGGCGAGCACCACAAGCCGATCCTCGTCGTCAACCCGCCGGACCCGGAGGCGGGCGGCGCGTACTACGACCCGCTGCTCTCGATGTTCGACCACATGGTGCGCAACCGGTTCGCGCGGGCGGGAGTGCGCGAACTTTTCGAGGTGCTGCCCTCGCCCGAGGAGGTTGTGCAGCGGCTCGATGCGCTGAGCGTCCCGGCGGAGCCCGCGGACTTCGCGCGGTTCATGCCCAGCGCCGACGCCCAGGCGACGCGCTAGGCGATCGCGGAGCGCACCGCATGCCCGCGCCACCCGTCATCCTGCCCGACCCTCCGGCGCCGCCCGAGCCGCTAGGTCTCATCGCCGCGGGCGGCCGCCTGCCCGTGCTTGTGGCGCACGGGATCCGGCGCGCGGGCCACCCGGTGTGTTGCATCGGCATGGCGGGGCAGTACCCGGATGAACTGCCGGCGCTGTGCGATCGGTTCCGCGAGGTCGGCGCGTTCCGGTTCGGACAGTGGATCCGAACGCTGCGCCGCTTCGGCGTGCGCTACGCGGTGATGGTCGGGCGCGTGGACAAGGCGCAGCTGCTGCACCGGTGGGCCGCTATCATCCGCGGGCTGCCGGACCTGCGCGCGATCCGCGCGTACCTGCGCTACCGCTGGGACCGCCGTTCGCACATCATTCTCGCCCACATCGCGCGGGAACTGGCCTCGGACGGGATCCTCCTCATCGACTCGACCACGCACATCCCGGAGCACATGGCCGATGCCGGCCCGATGACCGAGCGCCGCCCGAGCGCCGCGCAGCAGGCCGACATCGACTTCGGCTGGCCGATCCTCGAAGAGATCCTGCGCCTGGACGTGGGCCAGGCGATCGCCGTGCGCGGACTCGATGTGATCGCGGTCGAGGCGATCGAGGGAACGGACCGCATGATGGAACGCGCCGGCGCGATGTGCGCCGCGGGGTGGACGCTGCTCAAGGCGGCCCGCGTCGGGCACGACCGGCGCAGCGATGTGCCCGTGATCGGGCCCGACACGATCACGAACCTGCACAAGGCGGGCGGGCGCTGCATCGCTCTGGCGGCCGGCGATGTGATCATCATCGACAAGCCGCAGACCATCGCGCTGGCGGACCGGCTGGGCGTGTCGGTCGTGGGCGTTCCCGGCGCGTGAACGCCGACGATCCAGCCCGTGAGCCCGCGCCGGCGGGGCGCGGGGTGATCAAGCTCGGGCATGCTCTGCGCGCCTTCGGGCTCGATGTGCGCGGGCTGACCTGCGCGGACTTCGGATGCAACGTCGGCGGCTTCACCGACTGCCTTCTCCGCGCCGGCGCGGAGCGCGTCTACGCCGTCGATACCGGCTACGGGGCGCTGGCGTATCGCCTGCGCACCGATGCCCGCGTGAACGTGATGGAGCGGACGAATGCGCTGCACGCGCCGCCGCCCGAGGGCGGCGTGGACCTCGTGGTGATCGACATGGGCTGGACGCCGCAGCGGCTGTGCATCCCCGCGGCGCTGCGCTGGCTCGCGGCCCGATCGGCGACGCGGTCCGCGACGACGCCGGGGCGCATCGTTACGCTGATCAAGCCGCACTATGAACTCTCGGACCGCGACGGTCAGCACGCCGTGCCGCGTGGCGGCGTGCTCGATGAGGCCCAGGCCGAGGACATCGCGCAGTCGGTGCTGGCATCGATGCCTTCGCTGGGCGTGGTGGTATTGGCATCGACGCGCTCGCCGATCGCCGGCGGCGCGGGCAAGGGCAGCCGGCACGGGAACGCGGAGTGGCTGGCGCTGCTTGAGGTGGGCAAGAAGTGACCTCTGTTCGGGCTTGCGAAGACGCCGCGCCCCTCGCAACCTCCGTTGGCCCCCCGGGCCGGGATTCAGTTCTTCCGGACGCCGCCGGGATGCCATTCAAGTCATCAGGCGCGAATCACTACGAACCCGACGCCGCAGCCTCAGCCGCCTGCGCATTGGAACCGCCCAGAATGGCCCAGCAGGCTTCGAGCAGCGGTCGCAGGCCCGAATGGACCGCCGCGCTGATCGGGAACACCTCTTCGCGCGAGCCGAGTTTCAGATCGCGGCGCAAGCGCGCGACGGCCGCCTCGATCTCACGCTCGCCGCCCAGGAGATCGGTTTTGCTCAGCGCGATGATCTCGGGCTTCTCGGCAAGGGCCGCGCTGTAGGCCCCGATCTCGCGCCGGATCGTCTCGTAGTTCTCGGCCGGGCTTGAGCCGTCGGTGGGCGAGACCTCGATCACGTGCACCAGCACGCGCGTCCGCTCGACGTGGCGCAGGAACTCGTGGCCCAGCCCCGCGCCTTGGGCCGCCCCTTCGATGAGACCGGGCAGATCGGCGACCACAATGCGGCGCTCGGCATCGAGTTCTGCGATGCCCAACTGCGGCGAGAGCGTCGTGAAGGGGTAGTCGGCGATCTTCGGTGTGGCGCGAGTGACGGACGCGAGCAGCGTGCTCTTGCCCGCGTTGGGCATTCCCACGAGGCCGACATCGGCGATGAGTTTGAGTTCAAGGCGCAGCGTGCGCGACTCGCCCGGAACTCCCGGCGACGCCTGGCGCGGGGCCTGATTCGTGCTCGACTTGAAGCGGTCGTTGCCCAGCCCGCCTCGCCCGCCCTTGGCGATGACCACACGATCCCCCGCCCGGATGTCGGCGATCTGCGCCCCGGTGGCATCGTCGAAGATCAGCGTGCCGGGCGGCAGAAGAATCTCAAGGTCCGGCGAGTCGGAGCCGTACTGGTTCTTTCCCCGGCCGCCCTGCGCGGGAGGCACCGCCCAGTCGCGCCGGTGCCGGAAGTCCAGCAGCGTGTTCCGCCCGGGGTCTCCCACGGCGATCACATCGCCGCCATCGCCGCCGTCGCCGCCATCGGGCCCGCCCTTGGGGACATATTTCTCTCGGCGGAAGGAGACTTTTCCATCTCCCCCATCGCCGGCTTTGACATGGATCACGGCCCGATCGACGAACATGGCGCGGGGAGTGTAGGAGTGGGCTCACTCCGGCGGGCTCAATTTGGGATCGCGATGGCGGGGCTCGCATCGTGCCCCGCCGCAGCCGCATGCCTCGAAGCGGCGAAGAGGCATACTGTTGGAGCGAGGTCGAATTGGAAGGGGAGCGCCGGATGAGCCGGGGAAGACTCCATAGCCCTCACGTGTCGCCGACGCGGGCGACATCCTCTCCCCGAGGGAGAGGAGAGGGGTTCACCCTCATTGAGTTGCTGGTGGTGATCGCCGTGATCGCGGTGCTGATCGGGCTGCTGCTGCCGGCGCTGAACCGAGCGCGGGAGACGAGCCGGCTCGCCACGTGCCTGAGCAACGCGCGGCAGATCACGGCGGCGGCCGTGATGTATGCGGACGCGAACCAGGGGCGCTGGCCGGTGATGCCCGCCTTGGAGGCCCCCCAATACTCGTTTGTGAACTGGTGCTCGTGGCAATTCGGGGGCAAGGACGCGAACATCTTCTGGAAGCCGTACTACAGCGGGATCGCGTACATCGCTGCGTCGAAGCGCCCGCTCAACCCTTATCTCTACCCAGAGATTTCCTTCAACCGGGAGGCGGGCAAGGAGAAGATCGAACTCCCGGTTTATTTCTGCCCGTCGGACAAGGGGACATACCAGCGCACATTCAACCACCCGCTTCCGGTGTTCGACACATCGGTGACGTGCTACGAAGATGTGGGCACGAGTTACCAGTTGAACATGAAATGGTGGTTCAAGGCGACTGAAGACAACATGAGACTACCCTCGGGGAAGCGCATTGGCAGTCCTCTCGAGATGTGGAAGCACTTGGAACCCATGTTCAAGCGCGCCAACTACACGTCGCCCGCCCGCTTCATCTGGCTCTACGACCAGACGATGGACTTCGTGTCGATCAAGGGTTTCTCGTGGAAGGGCGAGCACGGCGGGCACAACTCCTCGACCGCCGCGTTCATGGACGGGCACGCGGAGTACCTTCAGGTCGAGCCGGGCCAGGTGCAGGCGCCCAAGTACACGCTGACGTTCTGAGCCGGGCGCGCTGAACGAGCCGAGGGACCGCCTCATATGCGAGCGCTTCGTGCCGCCACCATCGCAATCCGCCTGGCAATACTGCTGATCGTGGGCCTTGTGGTTTCGGTGGCGATTGCGTGGGGCGGGGCGGCCACGGCGAAGTACCGTGAGCCGCCGACAGTTAAGTCCGTTTGCGGCGTGGAAGGGCAGCGTGCTCGCGAGTGCCTGACGTGGAACTCCCTTTTGTCGGAGTGCGTGATATGAGAAACTCAGGAGTTGCCGACCCTCTCAAGTCCGGATTGGTGGCAACCGTTCGACTGGAGCGTTGGGCGTCGCGGCAATGCGATTTACAGGTACTACCACGAAGAGGGGCATGGGATTCCGATGCGATGTCTTTGCGTTCGCGAGAAGGGATCTGACCAATGGGTTTACCAGTGGGGATTACGATTGACGGGGTTTCCGCACAGGGTGGTCCAGCCGCCCGCACACTTGACAGACACCAAGTACTGGAACATCGGGCAACCAAGACTTCCCTTGGTGCCGATCCCTCTGGGCATGGCGATCGACGGTGTGTTCTGGGGAGTCGTTTCCTATCTCGTCTTCCGGGGCGCGCGCTGGAGCATCGCCGCCAACCGGCGCAGGAAGGGGCTCTGCGCTTTTTGCAAGCACCCGCGGCCTGACGGCGCAACCATCTGCCCCGAGTGCGGCAGGGCGTGAGAAACGCCGAACTCGGGATGCCGGAAGCCACGCCAATTCAGTCGCACGGCACCGGCCCACGGACAGGTCGGTAACACGGCTCACGGCACTGACCTGAAGACAGGTCAGTGGCACGGTGCGTAGGGTCCGCCCGTGTAGAATCGCCGGGGGATCGGGGCCGATGCCCCGGAGGTGGGACATGACGAAAGTCGCGGTAGTGCTCTCGGGCTGCGGCGTCTTCGACGGCAGCGAGATCCACGAGGCGGTGAGCATCCTGGTCCATCTCAGCCGCGCGGGGGCGCACTACGACTGCTTCGCGCCCATGATCGATCAGCATCAGGTGATGGACCACTACCACAAGCGCCCGGTCTCGGGCGAAAAGCGCAACGTCCTGATCGAGTCGGCCCGCATCGCGCGCGGGAGCATCCAGCCGCTCGATCGCCTCAAGGTGCAGGACTACGACGCGGTCTTCTTCCCCGGCGGGTTCGGCGCGGCCAAGAACCTGAGCGACTTTGCGACGCGCGGCGCCTCGTGCATGGTGAATGCCGGCGTCGAGCGCGTGATCCGGGAGTTCCACAAGGCGGGCAAACCGGTGGGCATGTGCTGCATCGCGCCGGTGTTGGCCGCCCGGGCCTTGGGCACTAGGTCCGGCGGGCCCGGCGTACGGGTGACGATCGGGGACGATGCAAGCACGTCTGGGGCCATCGCGGCCATGGGCTCGACCAATGTCCCGACGCCGGTGACCGAGGCTTTCTCGGATGAGGCGAACCGATTGGTCACCACGCCCGCATACATGTACGAAGCGCCGGTGCACGAGGTGTACGAGGGCATCGGCGCGATGGTCGCGAGCACGCTGGCGCTGATCAGGTCGCCGGCGGGAGCACGCGCTTGAGGAAGGCCGGATTGACCACCGATCGACCGTCGAGATTTGTGCGCCGGGCCCCGGCGGCCGCCATTGGCGTCGGCGCCGCTTTGATCGCGCTCGCGCCGGGCTGCGGCGCTCCCGACACGCGGGCACGCAAGCCCGACACCATCATCGTTCGCGACACGCCGGAGATCCTGCGCGACACGATCGGCGCTCAGACCACCGTGCAGGGGATGGACGAGATCCTCGTCTCGGGCTACGGCCTCGTGGTCGGGCTGAACGGGACCGGCGGGGGCGATGTGCCCAGCGCCGTCCGCGCCGTCATGGAGCGCGAGATGACGCTCATGGGCGTGGGCAAGGAGATCGGCCCGTTCCGCAACGTCACGCCCGGAGAACTGCTGGCCGATCGAAACACGGCCGTGGTGATCGTCAGCGCCATGATCCCGCCGGGCTCGCCGGTCGGCACGCGCTTCGACGTGGTGGTCGAGTCACTGCCGGGCTCGGCGACGAGCAGCCTCGAGGGCGGGCGGCTGTACACGACGCGCCTGTTCCGCGGCATGATCCGCCCCGCCGCCCCGGCCACCCAGCCGCACGCCGAGGCCAAGGGGCAGATCTTCATCAACCCGTTCGCCGACCCGGCGCAGCACGGGCAGGACTCGGTGAACCGCACCGAGGGGCGGGTGCTCAACGGCGGTTCGGTGATCGGCTCTTCGCGCGTCGTGCTGAACCTTGATGCGCCGTCGCACACGCGCTCGCGCGCCATCGCGGAGGCGATCAACAACCGCTTCCAGCGCGCCCGTGGCGAGGCGGATGCGGCCCGCGGGATGAGCGAGGACCTCGTCGAACTGGACATCCCTTCGGCCTGGCGCAACGAGCCGGACCGCTTCATCTCGTTGGTGCGCCACACGCGCGTCAACCAGTCGTTCCCGGTGCAGGCCGCCGAGCAGTTCGCGCGCGGTCTCGTCGATGCCCCGGAACTCTCCAACGAGCTCTCGCTCTGCCTCCAGGCGCTGGGGCCCGTGGCCATCCCCGCCGTGCGCCGGCTCTACGAGCACCCGGAGCTTCGCCCGCGCCTGGCGGCGGTCGAGGCGGGGGCGGCGCTGGGCGACCTTGCGGCCCGGCCGTACCTCGAAGAGATGGCCTCCACCGGTGCTCCGGCGCTGCGCGCCAAGTCGATCCGTCTCATGGGCGGGCTGGGGCAGGACCCCAAGATCGACATGTTCCTCCGTGACCTCGTGAGCGCTCCGGAAGTGGATATCCGCATCGCGGCGTACGAGGCGCTGGACAAACGCGGCGACCCCTGGGTCGAGCGTCGGGCGATGGGCGACAAGTTCGTGCTCCACAGCGTGCCCTCGTCGCAGCCCATGGTCTACGTCACGCTCCAGCGGGTCCCCAAGATCGTCGTATTCGGGGCCGGGCTGGAGGTGCGACGCCCGGTCTTCGCCACCGCCTGGGGCGACCGCCTGATGATCTCGGCGCAGACGGAGAGCGACCCGCGAATCCGGGTCTATTACCGCGACTTCCGCTCCGGGAACGCGACGACGGCCGAAGTGCAGCCGGGGGTGGCGGACCTCGTCGAGTACTTCGCCCACAAGACCACGCCGGAGGAGCCGGCGCCGGGGCTTGACCTGTCCTACTCGGAAGTGGTCGGCGCGCTGGCGCAGATCCTCAAGGCGGGCGGCATCGGCGCGATGTTCGTGCCCGAGACCGACCGGCTGGCCCTCGACCTTATCCGCTCGCGGCAGTTCGACAGCGATGACGAGCGGCCTGAACTCATGACCGACAAAGACAATGCCGCCGAGACAGAGGCTTCGCCTGAGCGCGAGGAAACGATCAAGCCGGCGACGGATTCCAAACCGCCCGCCGCCGCCGAGCCTGCCCCGCCTGCGAAGAAGCAGTACGTGGTTCCGGTGGCGCCGCCCGCGGCCCCGGCCAAGCCAAAGTCTTGAATCGCTGGCCTGATCGCGGCCCGAATTCGCCCCTTTCCCGGCACGGGGCCGCTACTATCCCACTCATCGAAATCGGGGGCTCACCAACGCTCGCCAGCCGATACGAAGACGGGGACTCCGCCGCCCGCGGCGGGTCCGTGACCATGGATGGTCGCCCGGGACCCCGCACGCGACACGGCCTCGGGGCCCGTCGGCCGGGCGTTTCAGGGACGGACAAGGAGGTCTGATAGTCCGATGCGTCTGGCCAAACTGACCCTCGCCGGCTTCAAGTCGTTCGCCGACCGGACGGAGTTCACCTTCGACGCCCCCATCACGGGCATCGTCGGGCCCAACGGCTGCGGCAAGTCCAACGTCGTGGACGCGATCAAGTGGGTGCTGGGCGAGCGGTCGGCCAAGAGCCTGCGCGGCAAGGAGATGATCGATGTGATCTTCTCCGGCTCGGCAGGGCGGCAGCCGCTGGGCCTGGCGAGCGTCGTGCTCACGTTCGACAACCCCGTGCTCACGCCGGCGCAGGTCGAGGCCCTGAACCGCCGGGCCGGAACGAGCGAATCCGGGGCGGCCGGCCTTGAGCAGGACACGCTGGAAGACATCGAAGAGGAACTGGGTGAGGCGGCCACGCTCATCGACCGGGCGGGCACCCGCCGGCGCCTGCCCATCGACACCGAGCGGGTCGATGTGGAGCGCCGCCTGTACCGCGACGGTACCTCGCAGTACTTCATCAACGGCAAGCGCGCCCGGCTGCGCGACATCCGCGAACTGTTCCTCGACACGGGCGTGGGCGCCGACGCCTACTCGATCATCGAGCAGGGGCGCGTGGACGCGATGCTGCTCGCCGGCCCGCGCGAGATGCGCACGTTCTTCGAAGAGGCGGCGGGCATCGCGCGCTTCAAGGTGCGGCGCGCCGAGGCTCTGCGCCGGCTCGAACGCGCCCAACAGAACCTGACGCGGGTGCGCGACCAGTTCGAGGCGACCGAGCGCCGCCTTCGCCTGGTCAAGGGTCAGGCCGCCAAGGCGCGCCGGTTTCAGGAACTGGATGAGGAACTCCGCGCGATCCGAGCGGCGCTCGTGTACGAGCAGTACGACGAGCTCTGCCGCCGGCTCGACGGGCTGACCTCGCAGTCGCAGGAACTGGAAGAGCGCCGGCGCGCGGGCCAGGAGGAATTGCGCACCGCCGAAGACACCCGGCAGGAAACGGAACTTCGGCGCTTCGACCTGATCGAATCGCAGCGCGAGGTCGAGCGCGAGCAGACCGCCGCGCGGGACCGGCTCGGCGCGGCCGAGCAGCGCCGGGCCCTGACCGACCGCGCGCTGGCACAGTCGCGCCAGCAGGAGGCCGATCTTCGGCGCAGGCTGACCGCGGTCGAGGACGAATGCCGCCGGCTGGAGGCGGACTCGCAGAAACAGAACACGGCGGTCGAGGACCTCGCGGGTCAGGTCGAGCAGGCCGAGGAGCGGCTCCGCGCCGAGGCCGCCCGCCGCGAGACGCTTCAGACCGACCTCGCCGAGCGCCGCCTGACGCTCGCGGAGCATCGCTCGGCGGCGGCGAGCATCGATCGGCAACGCACCGGCGTTCTCGCGCAGCAGCAGGCCGATGAGCGCCGGGCGGCCGGGCTGATCGAGCAGCACGAGAGGCTGCTCGGGCGGCTGGCAGCGCTGGAGCGCGAGCGGGCCCACGCAGAGACCGAGTCGGGCGCGGCGGCGGCCCAGGTCGCTTCGCGCCGGGCGCGCGTCGAAGAGATGGAGCAGCAGGCCTCGGCCATGCTTTCGGCGGCGGAAGCGCGAGAGGGCGATCAGCGCGCGCTGGCGGCGCGCCTGGGAGAGCGCGAGCAGCGCCGGGCGCGGCTCGACAGCCGGCGCATCACGCTTCAGGAAGTCGTGGAAGCGCGCTCCGACCTCGGCCAGGCGGCTCAGGACCTTCTTCAGAAGCGCGATGCCGCGCGCGCCTGCGGGTGCGACCCTTCGCCGCTCTCGAGCATCCTCGGGCCGCTGGCGGAACTGATCCACGTCGAGCCGCACGATGCCGCCGCTGTGGAGGCGGCCCTGGGCTCGGCGGTCGGCGGGCTCGTGGTGAGGACGCTCGAGGGGCTCGTGGGCACCGCTTGGCAGGATTCGCTCTCGGGGCGCGTGATGCTGCTGCCGGTCGATGGCGCGGCCGGGGGCGATGAGCCGCTGGCGGGCGTCGAACTGGTGGGCCCGGGTCTCACCGAGATCGAGCCGCTGCTGGGCCTCGTGCGCTGCGATGAGCCGCTCAAGCCGCTGCTGCGGCGGCTGCTGGGCGATGCGTTCGTGGTGCGCGGCCTCGGCGCGGCTCAGGGCCTCGCTTCGGGCACGCTGCGCGGACGCCGCTGCCGCTTCGTGACTCGCAATGGGGAGACGCTCGAACCGGATGGGCGCGTTGTGCTCGGGCCGACTTCCACGAGCGAGGGCGCTGAGGGCGTGCTCCAGCGGCGCAGCGAACTGGCGGAGCTGGAACACGCGCTGGCCGCGCTCGACCAGGAACTCACCTGGGACCGCGAAGCCCTGCAACGGGCCGATGCCGAGGCGGCGGACGCCAATCGCACTCTGGCCGCGCTGCGCGTCGCGCTGGCCGGCGAGCAGCGGGCCCTCGTCGCCGATGAGACCCGCCTGCACCGGCACGAATCAGAGGTCGAACGGCTCTCGCGCGAGCAGCCGCACGCGGCCTCCGAGTGCGCCGAGGCCGAGACGCGCATCACGGCGCTCCGTCGCGAGCAGGAATCGCTGTCCGCGCAGGCCGAGAGCCTTTCGCGGCTGCTCGATGAAGAGACCGCTGTCGCGCGCCGGCTGGAGCACGAGCTGGAGTCGGTGCAGGCGGCGCTCGACGGCGCGGGCGATGCGCTCACGGCGGCGAAGGTCGAATCCGGGCAACTGGGCGAGAAACTGCATCACGCGCGGCGCGAACTGCACCGGCTGGAAGCGGCGCTCGATGAGGCCCGGCGCCAGCGGCTGACATTGATCGGCGAGGCCGACGGCTGCGCGGGAGTGATCGCCCAGCACGAAGAAGTCGGACGCGAGGCGGCGGCGGAGATCGAGTCCGCCCGCGAGGCCGCCCGGACCGCCGAAGCTCGGGCCGCGACGCTCGGCGAAGAGGTTCGCGCAGCGTACGAGTCTTCGCACGCGGCGGCGGAGGCGCTCGCGGCGATCCGGCTGCGCGTCGAACTGCTGGAGCGAGACTGGGCGAGCCTGGAGGTCACGCGGCGCGAGATCGAGGAGAGGCGCGAGCAACTGGCCCAGAGCGCCGGCGATGAACTGGGTCTCGACCTCGTGTCCAACCACGAGGACTACCGCGAGATGATGGAAGACGGCTCGGTCGCGAGGCTCGACGCGGCCGCAACTCAGCCCCGCGTCTCGCAACTGCGCGAGGAGATCCGCCTGCTGGGCAATGTGAACCTCGACGCGATCGTCGAAGAGGCCTCGCTTCAGACGCGCAACGAAGACCTGGCGCGGCAGGTGGAGGACATCGACCGGGCCTGCGCCCACCTCGACGAGTTGATCAAGCGCCTGAGCGCCGTGAGCGAAGCCCGGTTCAAGGACGCGTTCGAGGTCATCGGCACGAACTTCGCGGGCAAGGACGGCATGTTCCGCCGGCTGTTCGGCGGCGGGAAGGCGGAGCTTCGCCTGCTCCCGGACCCCGAGACCGGCAAGATCGACTGGCTCGAAGCGGGGATCGAGGTCACCGCCAAGCCGCCCGGCAAAGAGCCGCGCACGATCAGCCAGCTCTCCGGCGGCGAGAAGACCATGACGGCCGTCGCCCTGCTGATGTCGATCTTCCAAAGCAAGCCTTCGCCGTTCTGCGTGCTGGACGAGGTGGACGCGGCGCTGGACGACGCGAACGTCGAACGGTTCGGGGCAGTCCTGCGCCACTTCCTCGATCGCTGCCACTTCATCGTGATCACGCACAACAAGAAGACAATGCAGTCGGCGGACCAGTTGTACGGCGTGACGATGCAGGAGCGCGGCGTGTCGCGCCGCGTCGGCGTCCGCTTCGAGCAGATCGGCGAGAACGGCAAACTGCACATCGACGCGACGGAGCCTGTGCCCGCGGAGGAGGACGTCGCGCCGATCGATGCCGCGGTCCGGCGCGGGCGCTCGACGCGCGAGCGGCTGGCCTCCATGCGCAACGGGCACAGCGCGGTGGCGATCGATGCTCGGGCGGAGAACGGCACGGCGAGCCACGCCGAGCCCGTGCGCAGCGGTTGACGGCCCGCTTCAGGCCTCCAGAGCCTCGCTCGCGGCCTTGACGTTCGCCTCCAGGTGCGCGGGGTCAATCGTTCCCACGATCGCCGCGGATACACCCGGCTCGCCAAGTACGAACCGGAGCGACTCTGCGGCGCTCGCGTGCCCGCCGGCCAGCGGCTTCTTGATCAGCACGCCGATGCCGCGCGCGTGCGCCGCGTGCAGGGCCGGCAGATCGTCACGCTCGCGCGGATTGAGCGTCAGCATCACAACATCGAACCGCCCCGTGTGAATGGCCGCGTGGGCTCCCAGAGGAGTCTTGGTCGAGATGCCGATAGCGCGAACCTTGCCCCGGGCCTTGGCCGCCTCGAGCGCGCCGAGAGCGCCTGACTCTTCGATGATCCACGCGTCGCGACCGTCCGAATGCAGCAGGACGATCTCGACCCGATCGGTCCGCAGGCGCTGAAGGCTTCGATCGAGGCTGGCCGAGATCGCGCCGGGCGAGAAGTCGTAGCGGCTCTCGCCGGTCGCCGCGTCGAACTCCTCCCCCGCTTTCGTGCCGATGACCCACCGGTCGCGTCCGCTGGCCAAGAGCCGACCCAGACGCTCCTCGGCGGTTCCGTAAGCCGGCGCCGTGTCGAGCAGGTTGATTCCAAGACCGAGCGCCCGATGAAGCAGCGCGGCGGCCGCCGCGTCATCGGGAATCTGGAACGGGCGCGGGTATTTCACTGCGCGGTCGCGCCCGAGCTTCACGGTTCCCAGTCCCAGCGCGCTGACTTGCAGTCCGGTGCGGCCGAGCTTGCGCATCCATGAGCCGGGCATACTCGCGAAAGCCTACAGAGCATCGCAGCCCGCGTGGGCGCAGAGCGCGCAAGCGACAACGCCGTTAAGGTGGGTCTCATGGCGGCGGACGAAACCGGGCTCGATGCGCTCATTCTCGGCGGCGGCATCGCCGGCCTGTGGATCCTCGATGCGCTGACGCAGCGCGGCATGAGCGCGGTCGTCGTCGAGCCGTTCGAACTCGGCGCAGGCCAAACGCTCTGGTCGCAGGGGATCATCCACGGCGGCACCAAGTACTCCCTCTCAGGGCTGCTCAGCGGATCGGCCGAGGCCATCCGCGACATGCCGGCACGGTGGCGCGATTGCCTCGCGGGGCGCGGGCGACCGGACCTTTCGACCGCCCATGTTCGCTCGGACCATTGCTATCTCTGGCAGACGACGGGGATGCGCTCGGCATTGGGAATGCTCGGAGCGCGAATCGGCTTGCGCACCGCTCCCCACGCGATCCCTGAAGCCGACAGGCCTCAGGTGTTGCGTGACTGCCCGGGGACCGTCGCGCGGCTCGATGAGCAAGTGGTCGACCCGGCGTCTGTTCTTGCGGCGCTCGCGGGCGCGCACCCGGGGCGCATCCTCAAGGTCGATTCGCCGGAATCGATCGAGGTGCAAACGAGCCCCGGGGGCGGCGGAGACATCGGCGCCGTCGTGCTCCGCCGACCTGGGTCGGGCGAGACCAGAGTCATTCGCCCGCGAGTGCTGATCCTCGCCGCGGGCGCGGGAAACGAGTCCTGGCGCATCCGCCTTGGGCTGCCTGCCCAGCGGAGCCAATCGCGCCCGCTGCACATGGTCCTCTTGCGCGGGCCGGGCGATGCGCTCCCGCGGCTGTTCGGCCACTGCATCGACGGGGCACGGACCCGTGTGACCATCACGAGCGCGGAGGACTCGCGCGGCCGCACCATCTGGCAGATCGGCGGGGAAGTGGCGGAAGCGGGCATCAAGTTCACGCCGGAAGCCCTCATCGCGCACGCGCGGCGGGAGCTGGCGGCGGTGCTGCCCGGGCTGCGGACCGAGAGCTGCGAGTGGAGCGCATATCTCGCCCCGAGGGCCGAAGCCGCGACACCAAACGGGCGCAGGCCCGAAGATGCGGTGGCGATCCGCGAAGGCGATGTCATCACCGCGTGGCCGACGAAACTGGCCCTGGCCCCGCGCCTCGCCGAGACCGTCGCGGAAATGCTGGCGAACGACAAGCCGATCGGTCCGCCATCAGGATTCCTCGAATGGCCCGCGCCCGAAGTTGCGCCGCCCCCTTGGGAGCAGGAGCGCCCATGGATCAGCGATCTCTCGGCACGCTCGGGATGAGCGTCCCGGCGTGCGGGAACGAGCGAATCCCGTGATGTCAGGGTCGCGCTTCGGCGGGCGCCGGCGGGATGATCAACACCATGCCGGGACGGATGTTCGTCCCCTCTTCGTTCACCTTGTCGCGGTTGGCATCGCGGATGCGCGTCCACAGGGCGGGCTTGCCGTAGACGCTCTGAGCGATCGCGCTCAGCGTGTCGCCCGGACGCACCTCGTACTCGATGCCCTTGGCGCTCAGCGGAGCCTCCAGCGGCGGGCTCGTGCCGGCGCTGGACGCCGGCGCCGGCGAGACGATCTCAACCGGGATCCCCTGGATGTTGCTCGGGTCCTCCGGAATCCGGATCACCGTGCCCGCGCGCAGGTGCTGGAAGTCCACGCGCGGGTTGGCCCGCATGATCTGCTGCCAGTACGAGGGCGTGCCGTAGACGCGTTGCGAGATGCGCTCCGCCGAATCGCCCGCCTGGATCGTGTAGTCGCTGAACTTCGGAGGGATCACTCCCAGGCGCGGCGCTGAGTCTCCGCCCGGGCGCACCTCCGTCGAAGGTCCGGGGGCGGGCGCCGCCCCGCTCGGCTGCGCGGCTTCGGTCGGTCCAAGGCGTCCGCCCCGCAGCGCATCGCGAGGCGGCAGAGAGCCGGGTTCCATCCGCGCGGGAAGCGGCTCCGGCTCGGCGGGGCGCTCGAACGCCACCGAGGGCGGGCCCTGCGCGCCCGGTGTGACCCAGTACACCACGATCCAGATGACCGCCAGGACCAGCACCGCGGCGGCCAGGCGAGTCGATCCGTCTCGCATGAATTGCCCTCCCCGCGCCGAGCCGGGCCAATCGATCAGGTGCCCGCCGGGAGCGCCTCAGTCGTGTCGGCCCGGCTGTAGGTCCGCGCGGTCGCACCGGCGGCCGGCGGGATCTTTCTTGTGTAAACGATCGGCGCGGCGATGGCGACGGATGAGTACGTTCCGACCGCCATGCCCCAGAACAGGGTGTAAGCAAATGAGGCGATGCCCTCTCCGCCGTACAGGAAGAGGATCGCGGTCGCGAGCAGGGTCGTCCCCGATGTGATCAGGGTCCGGCTCATGGTCTGGTTGATCGAGTTGTTGATGACCTGCTGGGAGGCGTACAGCAGCTTGCCGCGGTTCTCGCGGATGCGGTCGAGGATGATGATCGTGTCGTTGAGCGAGTAGCCAATGATCGTCATCACCGCGGCGATCATGCCCATATCGATGCGGAATGGCCGGATGCCCAGCGCGGCGAGCGCCGGGACCTCCTCGTAGAGGATCTCCGCCAGCGCGATCATGCCGATGGCGAAGAGCACGTCGTGGATCAGGGGCACGATGGCGGCCACCGAGTAGCGCACGGAGCCGAATCGCACCCACACGTAGATCAGGATCAGCAGGAACGAGAGCAGCACGGCCACGATCGCCTGCGCCCGGAACGTGCGCGCGATCGCCGAACTGAACGTGTTGATGCTCGCGAGGATCGTGGGCTCGGTGAGCGCATCGCGGACGAGCGACCACTCGTTCTGGGCCAGCTCGCCGCGCCACTTGGCCTCGTCCTCGAAGAGACTGAGCGACGGGTCGAAGACAATGACGGCGGCGCTGCGCACCGCGTCGGGCGCGCCGTCGAGGATGACCAGCTCGTGCGTCCGGCGCAGAGCGCGCGAGTACTCGGGGTTGTTGCGCATGTAGTCCAGGCGCGCCAGGAGCAGGTCGCGCCGGGCCGGCGGATCGAATCCCTCGAGCACGATGGCCACGCCGCCGATGTAGCTCGCCACGTTGTTGCTGACTTCCGGGCGCCGGATGTTCGCGCCCAGCATCGGCTCGACCACCGGGAACACCGGCGCGCCGGCCTCGACCGTCTCGATCTCCGAGCCGGCGAACTCGAGCGCAGGCCGGGACTCCACAATGTCGCCGTAGGCGTCCACCACGGCGTCGCGGATCGCCTCCTCATCGGTCGCGACCGTGCGGATCGTGAACCGGTCCGACGTCACTCCGTCGGGACCCGGGTTGATCGGGACAACTTCGGCGTCGAGCAGCGCGGCCGCGCCCGCCTTGTTCTGCCGGCGAGCCTCTTCGGCGACGCGGCGCAGGCGCGATTCGATCTCGGCGCGCGTCTGCGTCATCGGCGCGGGCGGCGCGCCGCCGGGCTGCGCGACTTCCTTGAGGCGGAGCGTGATCGATGTGCCGCCCCTGAACTCAGAGTCCAGGATCCGCTCGCCCCGGAAGATCACGGCCCACAGCCCCAGCCCGACGAGGATCGTCGAGATCACCACGAACGCCGGGAACATGCGCATCCAGTTGATCTTCGGCGTCAGCAGCCGCTGGAGAGGCGGGAGCGCCAGGGGCAACTGGCCCAGGCGCTTCACCTTCACCACGTCGATCAGGAACGTGAAGCACAGGCGCGTCAGCACGAGGGCGCAGAACATGTTGGCGACCGTGCCGATGCCCAGCACGATGCCGAAGCCCTTGATCTCCTGCGTGCCCGTGAACACGAGCACGAAGCAGACGATCAGGTTCGTCACATTGGCGTCGATGATCGTGGCGCTGGCTCGCTTGAACGCGATGCGCACCGCGGTGCGCAGGTCGTTGCCCCCGAGCAATTCCTCCCGGACTCGCTCGTAGATCAGCACGTTGGCGTCCACCGCCGTGCCGAAGATGAGGATCACACCCGCGATGCCCGGCAGGGTGAACGCCGCGCGCTGGAGGCTCATCACGCCCAGCACGATGATGGCGTTGGCGAGCATGGCGGTGATCGCGACGCCGCCGCTGAGGAAGTAGTAGCAGATCATGAAGACCGTGACGACGATGAGCGCGACCCACGCGGCCTTGATGCCCTGGCGCAGGTTGTCCAGGCCGAGTTCCGGCGCGAGCACCGTCTGGCTGAGCGGGCGCTCGCCGAGCCGCGCGGTGAGCGCGCCGGCCGAGAGCGTCTTGATGAGGTACGTGATTTCCTGCGGGTTGAAGTTGCCTTCGATAATGCCGGAGTCGGAGATCCGGCTGTTGATCCGCGGCGCGGAATAGACCTTGTCGTCGAGCACGACCGCCATCTGCCGCCCGATGTTGCGCTCGGTGAGTTCGCCCAGCAGCACGGCGCCGCGCTCGTTCATGCGGAACAGCACCGCCGGACGGCCGAGTTGATCCATGGACTGCGCTGCCGCGTCCAGCGCCCAGGCGCCCTCGGACTGCGTAAGGCGGACGCCGGGCTCGTCCTTGAGCAGCACGTAGAACACGCCGTCCCGCTCTTCCCCGACGAGCCCGTAGGTGGAAGCAAAGTACGCAGCCGGATTGTCCCTGAGGTTGCGGAACTGCTCGGTCGTCTTGAACCACTCCTCGACCTTGTGGATCGGGAACCAGCGCGCCACCGTTGATTGCACCGCGTCGCGCCCGCGCTCCTTCAGTTCCCGGCGCAGCCTCGCCTCATCGAGCAGCTCGCCCGGCTGCGCCGCGATCCGGAAATTGAGCACGCCGGCGCCCTGCAGGAGCCGGATCAGGTCGGCGGGATCGTCGAAGCCCTTGCGCACCTCGGCGAACTTGGCGTGCGCATCGAGAACGGCGTCGAGCGTCTGCTCGCCATCCGGAAGCGGCGCGAGGCGCGAGCGGATGGTCGCCAGCGCCGATTCACGCGGGCTGGGGAGCCGCTCCACCTGCCCCGTCGCCGAGTCGCGGATTTCATGAGATTCCCGGGGAAGCTCCAGAGCGATGCGCGCGTTCTCGGCCTGGATCACGGACGAGAGCACGGCTTCGCGCGACTTCTCCAGCGCCACATCCGCCTCGCCGGCGGCGCTGAGCAGTTGATCCAGTTGCTGGGCGTCAACGAGCGCCGCCCGCGCCGCCTCGTAGGAAGACCTGGTCTCGTCCGCCTTCTTCGCCGCATCAAGCACGGGCTGAAGGATGGCGCGGCGAGCCGGCGTGTCCATCATCGCCTGGAGCGCCGACTCGCGCTCGGCGCCGCGGGCCCGCATGGCGGCCTGGAACGAATCGATGTCGACCTCGTAGTCGGTCAGCTTCGCCAGCGCCGCCTCAAAGGCGTCGCGCAGCCGCTTGACCTTCTCGTTGGGCAGCGGCATCGTGATCTCGATGCGGTCGCGCCCCTGCTGCTCGAACGCGATCTCGTAGAGGCCGCGCGGATTCACGCGCTCCTTCAGCACTTCGATCGTGCTCGTGACGACGTCGGGCGGGTCGGTGGGCTGAACATCCACCGTGTAGACCAGGCTCACGCCGCCGGCCAGGTCCTTGCCCAGACGGAGGTTTTCCTCGACGGGAAAGATGTTCGCCAGGCAGATGAGGATCAGCCCGACGGTCAGGATCGTGTCTCGAATCAGTGGACGCATCTGGGTTCCAGTGGGTTGTGCCGCGCGGGATCGGGTCCGCACCCGCACCCGCGCGAGCCCGGCCTATGCTCGCGCGCCGGCCTCCGCCGGTTCTTCCGTTCTCGACTCCCGCGACTCGGGGCCCTTCTTCAGCACCGTCTGAACCGCGGTCCGCGCGAAGTGGATCCGGGTGTTCGTGGCTTCATCAACTTTCAGGACAATCTCATCGTCCCGGACCTCGACCACCGTTCCCAGAATGCCGCCGACGGTCTGCACCCGGTCGTGGCGTGTGATCGCGGAGAGCATCTGCTCGCGCTTCTTCTTCTCGCGCCGGCCGGTCATCATGCTCATGATGATCATGAAGCCGAAGACCGCGATCAGGATGATGAACATCTGGCTGCCGAACGCGCCGGAGGGCTGTCCGCCCTGCGGCCCGCCGGGCGAGCCGGGCGTGCCCGTGGTCGCGCCGCCGTTGGCGGGAGTGCCTCCGGGCCGGCCGGCGATCGGCGGGGCCGCGCCGAGGCTCAGCGCCCCGAAGGTCCCGCCGGGCGACGTGGCAATCGGAAGGTAAAGGGTCATCGTCAAGGTTCGTTCCGTTTCATGGGGTGTCGAATTCCGGGCCCGGATCATTGGCGGGCTCAACGAGACTTTCCTCCCGGCAAACCATGGGCGGCCGGACTCTCCGGCCTCAGGCGGCCGGGTCCCGCGGTTGCTCGCCCAGCCCCTGTGCCGCCGAGGGCCAGCGCCGCCCGAACTCAGCCCAGCCATCTTCGCGGATGGCCCGGCGGATGTCCAACATGAGCCGCTGGAAGTGCCTCAGGTTGTGCAGGCTGGTCAGGATCGGGCCGAGCATCTCCCCCGCCATGAAGAGGTGCCGCAGGTAGGCCCGGCTGAGCGGCCGGCCCTCCGGGGTTCGCCACGCGTGCCGAGCCGGGCTGCACGCCGGGCAGTCGCAGGCTTCATCCAGCGGCGCGCTGTCCTGCGCGAATTGGGCGTTGCGCAATCGGAGCGAGCCCGTTGTCGTGAACGCGAAGGCGTTCCGCCCGTTCCGCGTCGGGAGCACGCAGTCGAACATGTCCACGCCCGCGCGCACCGCCGCGACAATGTCCCGTTCGTAGCCGACGCCCATCAGATACCGGGGGCGCGCCTCGGGCAGGAGGGGCGCCGTGTGGCGCACGACCCGGACAATCTCTTCAAAGCCCTCGCCCACGGCCACGCCGCCGATGGCGTATCCCGGCAGGTCGATCGCGCACACCTGCGAAGCGGAACGATCGCGCCGATCGAGGTCCGCGCCGCCCTGCACGATGCCGAAGAGGGCCTGCTCGCTCCGCCGCGCGTGCGCCCGGGCGCAGCGATCGAGCCACCGCGCGGTCCGGTCCATGGCTTCATCCAGGCGCTTGGAGTGATCGCGCACGCGCCGGGCCGCGCTGCGCCGCGCGCTGACTCGTTCCGCCGCGCGCTGCGCCGCCTGAGGGTCCACGCTCGGCGGACAATCGTCCAGCGCCATGATGATGTCCGCGCCAAGCAGATTCTGGACTTCGATCGCGCGCTCCGGTGTGAGCACGACTTCCGAGCCGTCCACGACCGATCGAAACGTCACGCCGTCGTCGTCGAGGCTCGAGATGTCGTCGAGCGAGTACACCTGATAGCCGCCCGAATCGGTCAGGATCGGGCCGTCCCAACCCATGAAGCCGTGCAGCCCGCCGAGTTTCGAGACCGTTTCCGGCCCGGGGCGCAGCAGCAGGTGGTACGTGTTGCCGAGCACGATCTGCGCCCCGGTCGCGGCGACGAGGGGCGGCAGCAGGCCCTTGATCGTTCCCTGTGTCCCGACGGGCATGAACGCTGGCGTGTCGAACTCGCCGTGCGCTGTCTTCACCCGGCCCACCCGGGCTCGAGTCGAACCGCACCGGCAAAGGATCTCGAACGCCAGCGGCGCGTTCACGGCCCGCGGCGCCTTTCCTGGGTGGCGCGCGAGAGAATCCGCTTCTCCTCCTCCGACAGCGAGTGCATGCCGCTCTCCCTGACCTTGATCAACACGGCGTCCACCGCCTCGTCATCCGCCGACCTCCGCTTCGGCCCGGCGCCGAAGCGCCCGGGCTTCGCCGACGCCTGTCGATTCCCTCGCTTCGTGCCGAGGAAGTCAAAGAAGTCGCGCAGCATGTGCGAGTTGCGGATGAAGAAAAAACCCGCGATGGCGCCGCCGACGTGGGCCGCATCCCCTCCCGCGTTCGATCCACCCGCCAGGAGATTGAACAGCGCCAGGCCCGCGAGCAGGTACGCCCCGGTGCGCACCTTCATGGGCAGGAAAAACATGAGCAGCATCACCGCATCGCCCGCGACGAACGCCGCCGCCATGAGCACGCCGAACACGCCGGCCGAGGCCCCGATCAGCGGCGTGTACACATCCTCGAACAGCACGCCGGGGATGCGCAGGCCGGTCGCGCCGAGCAGGTTCAGCGTGAGGTAGGCCAGCGCCCCACAGATGCCGCACATGAGATAGAAGGCCAGGTACGTGCGCGCCGAGCGCATCGCGCGCTCGACCACCGGCCCGAAGAAGAACAGCCCGATCATGTTGAACAGAAGGTGCGACATGTTCGCGTGCAGGAACTGGAACGACAGCAGCCGCCACACCTCCAGCTGCATGAACCCCTTGCCCGTTGAGAAGTGCCCCACCGAGACCATGGGCGGCATGGGCAGGAAGCGCCACTCCCCCACCGGGAACCCCGTGGCCGGATCGATGATCGGGTGCGCCAGCATGCCGGGCGTGCGGCTGGCGACCGTCACCGAGCGCTCGATCGTGAACGCGCTGGGCGGCGCCGTGACATCGGCGGCCATCAGCGTGCCCATGTGCGTATCGAGCGTGATGCCGCGCGCGCCGCACAGCGCATCCGTCACAAACACCGCACAGTTGATGATGATCAGCCAGTGCGTGACGCTGAGCGTGCGCCACCAGGGCAGCCCCGATCGCGCCCCGGCGGCCCAGGGTTGTTGCGCCCGCCCGTAGTCCCGCTCGTAAAGGCTCATGGAAAGGGATCGCTCTTCGGGGTCACGCGGCGCTCGGCGTGCGCCGCGACTCCAAGGCTATCGGCCCGGCGGCGGGCCCTCCTTCTTCCGGCGCGAGGTGGCGCGCTCCAGCGCTCGGCGCTCCTCGCGCGACAGGCTGTCCATCCCCTGCGTCGAGATCTTGTCGAGGATGCGGTCCACCTCGCGCTGCTCTTCCTGCTGGGCCTTCCGGCGCTTGGCGGCGGCCTTGAGCGCCCACGGGTCCGGCTCGAGCCCCGGCGACAGCGCGGCGCCCACGGCGAGCCCCGCGGCCCCGATCTCATCCTCGCCGCGAATCCGTCGCCGCTCCAGCCACGACGCCCATCCCGTCAGCGCCCCGAGAATGACCACGATGCTCGCGTTGAGCACGAACCCCGCCAGCACGAGCAGCATCGCGACGGCGAACCCGGCGACCACCGTCGCCTCCGCCGCGTGGCGCCACGACATCCGCGACCAGAGCAGCGCGTGAAACAGCCGCCCGCCGTCCAGCGGGTAGGCCGGGAGCAGCATGTTCAGCCCGAGCACGACGATGTTCATGTAGTGCAGCCACCACACGCCGACCTTCAGCAGCACCAGCGCCGTGCTCGATGCCGAAAAAGCCGGATCACCAATCTCCGCGATCGGCGCCAGCGGATTGAACACAATGACCCGCCCAAGACCGAGCGACCAGAGCGCGCCGGCGGTGATCGGGAGGATCACGAGATTGGCCAGCGGCCCGCCCGCCGCAGAAATGAAATGATCCCTCCATCGCCGCGCCGGTCGAACCAGCGATAGCCCGCCGAAGGGCATGAGCACGATCCGATCGGCCGCCCCGCCGACGAGCCGCGTGGCGAAGCAGTGCCCCAGTTCGTGGACGATGACCACGGCCATCAGCGACACCATGGCCAGCGACATGAACACCACGCCCGCGTGCGCCGGCGGGATCGACCACAGCAGCATCACCGCGACAAAAACGACGGTGAACAGGTGGACGCGGATCGAGATCCCCGCCAGCGTGAGCAGGCGCAGCGACCAGCCCAGTGGGTTATCCGGATTCTCGAAGATCCGCGCGAAGAACCGGCCGGAGCGCCCGCTCTCCGGCGGGCCGGTTCCCACCGGGCCTTCCCCACCCGGATCGATCCCGCTGTCGCTCGCGCTCGTCACGCCTCACCCTGCCTTCACGGGACCGCGCAGCAGGCCCCGGCGCTCGGCGAGCATCAGCGTGACCATCGACTTGCCATCCATGATCTGCCCCTCGTCGAGCATCCGCAGCGCCCGCGACGCCTCGACCGTTTCCGTGACGATCCGTTCATCCGGCTCCAGCCGCTGCCCGAAGTGCGTCAGCCCGGCCGCGGCGTACCCGTGCATCAGTTCATCGGACATACCGGGCGACGTGTGAAACGTTCCGAGGTGGATGAGGCGCTGGGCGCGAAAGCCGGTTTCCTCCTCCAGTTCGCGGTGCGCACACTGCTCGGGCTTCTCGCCCTCGTCGAGCGTCCCCGCCGGCAACTCCCAGCAATCGCGCCCCAGAGCGATCCGAAAAACCCGGATCAGCACCACCCGCGGCTCCCCGTTTCCCTCCAGCAGGGGCAGGATGCACACCGCGCCGGGATGTCGCACCACTTCCCGCCGAACGATCCGCCCGTCGCTCCCGACAAAGGTCAGACGCTCGAAGTCGAACTTGGCGCCGTGGCAGATCAGTTCGCGTTCGCACTCGGCGCTCATTCCGGGAATGATACGGGTCCATGGGCAGCCCCCCCGCCCCCCCCGGCACCACCCGCGCATCGCCCCGTCCCGCCGGTCGAGCGCGCGACGACATCCCGCCCGTCGAACTCGTCGGCCTGCACAAGGCTTTCGGGGCGCAGCAGGTGCTCCGCGGCGTCAGCGCGCCCTTCGGCGCGGGCCAGACCTCCGTCGTGCTTGGCCCCAGCGGCTCCGGCAAGTCGGTGATCCTCAAGCACATCGCCGGCCTGATGCGCCCCGACCGGGGCGAGGTGAGGTTCCGCGGCCAGCGCATCGACAATCTCAGCGAGAGCGCGCTGGGCCCGGTGCGCCGCCAGATCGGCTACCTCTTCCAGCAGTCGGCGCTCTTTGACTCGATGACCGTGATGGAGAACCTCGAGTTCCCGCTCATCGAGCACACCGATCTCTCGGAAGACGATCGCCGCCAGCGCGCGGCCGAGGCCCTCGCCACCGTGGACCTCGAGAACGTCGAGTACAAGTTCCCCACGCATCTCTCGGGGGGCCAGCAGAAGCGAGTCGCGCTCGCCCGCGCCATCATCCTGCGCCCGCAGGTGATCCTCTACGACGAGCCGACCACCGGGCTCGATCCCATCCGCGCCGCCGGCATCAGCGACCTCATCGTGCGCCTGCGCGATGAACTGGGCGTGACCGGCATCGTGGTCACGCACGACCTGGCCTGCACGCGCCGCATCGCCGACCGCGTCCTGATGCTCTACGACGGGCGGTTCATCTTCGACGGAACCCTCGCCCAGGCCGAGGCCGCGCACGACCCCCACGTCGTGCACTTCATGTCCGGCACGCCCGAGCCGGAGGAGGGCCTGCGCCTGCGCGAGAAAGCCGTGCCCGCTCTCCCCCCGATCGCTCCCGAGACCGGTCCGATCCACTAGGCTTGCGGCGGCGCCCCGCGCAGGGGCCAGGAGCATCGCGTGAGCGCGAGGTACAAGGACTTCATCATCGGCCTGACCGTGATCATCGGGCTCCTCGGCGTGGCCGTGCTGCTGATGGTCTTTGGCGAACTGGAACTGACGAGGCCGCCCACGTACCGGCTCGTGATCCACCTCGATCAGGCGGCCGGGCTCTCGACCGCCTCGGATGTCACGCTCAACGGGGTCTCGGTGGGCGCGATCGAGCGCATCGACACCGACCCCGACCCGCGATCGGGCGTGCGCATCGGCATCCTGATCCGCGAGCCGCACCGCGTGCCGCGCGATGCCCGCGTGCACCTGGAGCGCGGGCTCGTCGGCGAGTCCACGCTGGCGCTGCGCACGCGCCCGCTCGTCGCCGGGGCCGCCGACCCCGGGTTCCTGAACCCGGATGAGACGCTCAGCGCGACGGCCGTGGGCATGTTCGACGAGATCGGCGGCATCATCGACCGGCGCTTGCAGCCGTTCGCCGAGGCGGCCGAGTCGCTCGAAGAGCTGAGCCGCGCGTGGACGCGCGTGGGCGAACTGGGTCAGGACCTCCTTTCGCCGCGATCGGCCTCCGAGGTGGATGCGGGATCATCGCCCCCGAACATCGCGAGCCTGCTGTCGCGCTTCGATCAGGCGGCCAAGGCGGCGCAGGGCTGGCTCGGCGATGACTCGCTGCGCGATGATGTGCGCGCCGCGGCATCGCGCCTGATGAACGTGCTCGACGAGGCGGGCAAGGCCTTCTCTTCGCTCGCCGGCGCTTCGGAATCGGTCTCGCGCGAGGCGGAGAAGATCGGGGGCGAGGTCGGCGCCGCGGCCCGCGATTTCGCCACGGCCAGCCGCGCGGCGGTGGACGCAATCAACGAAATGCAGACGCTGGTGGGGCGCGTGAATCAGGGCGAGGGCACGCTCGGCCAACTCGCGCAGAACCCGGACCTGTACCGCTCGTTCACCGATGCCGTGCAGCGTCTGGAGAAAGCGCTGACCGAGGGGCAGTTGCTCTTGGAGAAGTACAGGACCGAGGGGCTGCCGATTAAGTTCTGAGGTGTGGGTGAGGGATAGCGGCCCTCGAAGCAGGTGTCGAGGGGAAGGCACGGAGGCACGAAGGGATGTCAGGTCGGGGCGCGGGAATCCGGAAGGGGACTCACAACGGACGAGAAGTGATCAGGGACCAGGGATCGGGCACCAGGTGGAGCATGAGTCTCGTGGCACGGGTTGTCCGCAGCCGGCGGACACCCGTGTTCGGATTCGGGTGTGTGATGCATCGGGGTGCCACGGCCGTTACCCGCATGAGGCGGGTCAGCCGTGTCGAATCGCAGCTCATTCGACTCTGAGAAGCATGGTGACGCTGCGGCATCACGGCCGTCGCGGCAGACCGCGGCAGGCCGTGCCACGTTGTGCCGAGAGAAACCGGATGAGGTTGGGAAGACTCCAGAGCCCTCACCCGGTCGCTGGCGCTCCCGGTCCGCCACGGCGGATCTTCGACCTCTCCCGTTGAGACGGGAGGCGTGATCGGAGTGATGCCGCGGCGCGGGGGGATCGACGACCGATCGAGGGAGTGAGAGGTCTTTCTTGAAGGCGAGATTGATGATGGTGGTGGCGGCGCGGCGGGCCTTTTCGGTGCCGGGGCACTGATCCATGGTGGTGATCAGGCCGTGGATGGATCGCGGGATGGAGTCGAGGGCGATGAAGCGGGCGCGCCACTCGCTGATGCGGCGGCAGGAGGCGAGGAGGGATTGGACTTCTTCCGACTCGACCCAGGCGTTGAGGGCGGAGAGCGGGACGTTGTGACGGGCGGCGATGTAGGGGAGGAGGAACTCGCCGGCGAGGAGGTCGGTGATGAGTTCGTTGTTGTTGAGCGACAAGGGACCAGGGACCGGGGACCAGGCATCGGTGGAAGAAGCGACGGAGCGACCGAGCGACGGAGCGACGAAGTGTGGGGAATCGGAACTAACCGCGGAGCGCGCGGAGGACGCGGAGGGATCACTTTGGGGTGAGAGAGAGATCGAGCCATTGCGATTTGGCAGCGCGTGTCCGTTGAGGGTGGGGTTGGAGAGGGCACTGGGCATTTGGCAATGGGCACTGGGGAGAGGGACCATGGACCGGGGATCGGGGACCAGCGAGGAACACACGGTCCCTCTACCCATGGGTGCGCGGAAGGGATGGTGCGCACAGGGGCTTCCGCGCGGGGGGTGGTGGATGCGCGTAAGTCATTGAGCGGCCGGGACTAAAAATATTTCGCGCGATGCGCGAAGAGGGCTCGACACCGTTGCGCCGGTGTGCGCACGGATGCGTCGATGTGTGAACATGGGACGAACAGTGCGTTCGCCGCGACGGGCCGCGTTGATTCACTTTAACTTCATTCAGGCGTTGCTAACGCGGTGATGATGAGCCTCGCCACGCGCCGTGGTCTGACGTGAGGGGCCGCTCAAGTACACTTCGCTGCTCTGGTTGGATCCGAAGTCCACGGCCGTGGTCTGACGTGAGGGGCCGCTCAAGTACACTTCCACCGCAGACCGCCAGCGTAATGCATGTGCCGTGGTCTGACGTGAGGGGCCGCTCAAGTACACTGAGCCAGACGTTTTCCAGCGGGCCGTCGCTGCCGTGGTCTGACGTGAGGGGCCGCTCAAGTACACTCGCGCGGTTTCTGAGCACTCATCTGCGTGCGCCGTGGTCTGACGTGAGGGGCCGCTCAAGTACACTGCCCTGGTCGTCGACGAGGACCCGTGGAGGGCCGTGGTCTGACGTGAGGGGCCGCTCAAGTACACTCCGGACGAGGTGCTCGAGCCGGCCCATCAAGCCGTGGTCTGACGTGAGGGGCCGCTCAAGTACACTGGATTCTGCCGCGAGCAGGCTAGATTTGCCGCCGTGGTCTGACGTGAGGGGCCGCTCAAGTACACTACGTCGGCGCGCGACTGGCATGAGGAGCGCGCCGTGGTCTGACGTGAGGGGCCGCTCAAGTACACTCGACCTTGTACGCCTCCTGCTCGATGACCCGCCGTGGTCTGACGTGAGGGGCCGCTCAAGTACACTCAAGTCCTTCCGCACCAGCCGCACCGGCAGGCCGTGGTCTGACGTGAGGGGCCGCTCAAGTACACTGGAGGCGATGGAGCAACGCGCCGACGAACAGCCGTGGTCTGACGTGAGGGGCCGCTCAAGTACACTTCCGCACGTGATCGTGGCCCCAGCGCTGCGGCCGTGGTCTGACGTGAGGGGCCGCTCAAGTACACTATACGACTCGCTGCATACTTCGGCGTTGCGGCCGTGGTCTGACGTGAGGGGCCGCTCAAGTACACTTTCGGCGAGTTCCACAAGATGTACACCTCGGCCGTGGTCTGACGTGAGGGGCCGCTCAAGTACACTACATCGCCGCTCACCCTGCACCTGACACATGCCGTGGTCTGACGTGAGGGGCCGCTCAAGTACACTTAGTCCGGCGGATGGCGGCTGCGGCCGTTGGCCGTGGTCTGACGTGAGGGGCCGCTCAAGTACACTTCCGCGACATGCTGGTCGGCACAACGAACTGCCGTGGTCTGACGTGAGGGGCCGCTCAAGTACACTCGCTGGAGCTTGTCGAGCGGCACCGAGCGAGCCGTGGTCTGACGTGAGGGGCCGCTCAAGTACACTGGGCAATGATGTATCTGGCGGACCGCCGATGCCGTGGTCTGACGTGAGGGGCCGCTCAAGTACACTCAGTCCTCGCCGAACCACAGCGTGCTCGTGGCCGTGGTCTGACGTGAGGGGCCGCTCAAGTACACTCGGGTCGAACCAAGGCTCCCGGACGTGGACGCCGTGGTCTGACGTGA
>Ga0187894_10001129_pt1 | contig 35317 bp, 21 predicted proteins | sample GBC1701081metaG_FD_136650 | JGI IMG/M metagenome (GOLD analysis project Ga0187894, IMG submission 136650) | White microbial mat communities from a lava cave in the Kipuka Kanohina Cave System on the Island of Hawaii, USA - GBC170108-1 metaG ...
ATGAGGTGCACACGCATCCTGTGAAGCTCCTGGCTCTGCGAAACAAGCGGTCACCAACGCGAGGAGCATCGCAGTGCACTCCGCGCACATGTCAAGAGGCGCAAACGCCCAAGGTCGCAGTGAGTCTACCGTGGTACCGCGAAAAGGACCAGCTTCAGTTGATCGCGGCCCGCGCTGTCCATCTCCCTGCGTTCGTCCCAGATCCGGCGGCCACTACCTTATCCTGTCGTGGCTCCAACTCCTAATAAATTAATAGACGACGCACGGAGTAAATCGGCCTGGATGAAAAACTTATGAATGCGTGCCCGGACGGTCCCTGTCCCGGACGTCTGCGGTCGGACACGACAAAAAAACGAACGGCTGGAAGCGCCTGGGAGCGGCAGACCGGACGTGCACGGCGCGCGGCAGCGCTGGTCGGGTCTCTTGCAGGCCGGCGCCGCGCCTTACGTGGACAGGCCGCGGACCAGCGCATCGGCAAAACCTTGCGCGATGCGCCCGTCCCGATCGAGGTGTGGATTGAAGATCGTCACGTCGAGGCCGACCGCCCGGCCGGAGGCCAGCCCCACCCGCAGCACCGCCGCGAGCTCGTCCCACGACAGACCGCCAGCCATCCGATAATCCACCGCCGGCATCACCTCATCGGCTAGCACATCGGCATCGACGTGGATCCAGAACCCGTCGAGCGCCGACGCCGACAACCGCCCGACCGCGCGCGCCGCGGCCACGTCAGCTCCCGCCGCGCGGACGGCGTCGAGCTCCATCATGTGGATCGGCGTGTCCTCGATGCGCTGGCTGCCGTGCTGCTCCGCGTCCTCGGCGTCCCGCCGGGCAAAGACAACGACGTCCGCGTCACGGACGAGCGGTCCGCGTCCTTCGATGTTGGTCACGATGGAAGGACCGCGGCCGGTGGCCAGAGCGAGGTCCATCGACGCCGCCTCGCCGTTCGGCTCGGCCTCGGGTTGATAGAAGTCCGCGTGGCCGTCCACGAAGAGCAGGCCGTAGCGTCCGCGGCGGCGCAGCGCCAGCAGGCAGCCGAGCACAATCGAACAGTCACCGCCGAGGACGATGGGAAACGCGTCACCGTCCAACAGGCCGCCGAGGCGGTCCGCCAGCGACACGGCGAACTCCGCAAGGCCGTGCGGGTTGAGGAGCTGGGTCTCTGGATCGCGCTCGGGATTGTAGCGAGGCGGCTCGACGCGTCCCGCGCGCGACGCGCCGAGACGATCGGCCAGACCGGCGCGCAGCAACGCGTCCGGCAGCGTATCGACGCCGGCCGATACCAGTCCCAGAATTGACGGCGCCTCGAGTATGGTGAACGAACGTCCGGCCATGCTGTAGTCCTCCGCGATTATCGCTCGACCTTCCCCGAGCGCTTTCACGTCCTCTTGCAACGCAGGCGCCAAACGGGCCACGCGGACGCGACTGCCGGCGCTCGGCTCGCCGCCGCGACCGTCTGCAACACCGGGCGATGAGCTGGCAGATTCTTCCTGGCGGTCGTCACGCGCGTTTCTCTATGCTTGGCGCATGCGACGACATGTGACGGCGATGCTGGTGACGGCCGCGGCCCTCACGACGGTGATCGTTCCACCGCCGGCGCACGCGCAATTGAAGAATCCCTCCGACTGGACGTGGCGGCTCGACACGCCGGCCACGCTGGTGTCAACGCTGGACGTACCGGATCAATCCTGGCTCTTCGTGATGATGCCGCCCGGCTGGCATGTGACGACAGGACCGGGCGCGCTGCTCTTCCCGACGGACCTGCGCAGCGTCGAGGGGAATTTCTCGCTCGAAGCGCAGGTGTTCCTCTTCCCTGGCAAGAGCGCCGAGGAATACGGCGTCTTCATCGGCGGCAGCGCGGCGGACGCGCAGGCGCCGGCCGAATACACCGCGTTCGTCCTGCGACGCGATGGACAGGCCGCGGTCCTCACCCGCTCGCGCGACGGCGCCTCGACGCCCGCCGCCTGGCGTCCGCATGACGCGATCGTCGTGCACACCGGCGGCACCGACCCGGTGAAGAACGTCCTTCGCCTCGACGTCGATCCGGTCACCGTCACGCTCTCCGTCAACGGGACGAAGGTGCTCGACGTCCCGCGCGCCAGCGTGCGCTCGTCCGGCCTCGTGGGATTCCGCGTCGGCAAGGACCTCAACCTGCACATCACGAGCCTCGACGTCACGCGGCGCTACGCGCCGCAGCCCACGCGTCAGCCGAAGCCATAGCCGCCGCGGCCGGTCGCGGGCCGGCGGATCTGGTAGCGGTTGCAGAAGTCCGTCACGCCGGCCGATTGTGAAAGCGCTGGGCGGCCGCGATTCGCAGGTTGACACGCGGTGGCTATTGCTCATAATCACAAGCACCAGCTCGTGTTCGTTGTCGCTGCAAGCGGTTCTCGCGCGGGAGACCTCACACGGGCCTCCCCGCCCCGGAAGAAAGCCGTCCGGTCCGGCTCTCTCCACTTGCCGTTCCAGTGATGCTGCGGCCGCGCCGATAGTGGACGCGCCACAGCTACGGTGTCCGCTGGTGTAAACCACGGCAGCCCCGGCCTCGGTGTGTGAGGAGGGCTCAAGGAGGAAAGAGACGTGACTGGACGAAGAGGGACCCGTCGCCTTGCGGCGATTCGGGCCGCAATCGCCGTGTGCGCAGCGTCGCTGCTGTTCACGGCACCACTGTACGCTCAGGTCGCGACCGGCACGATCCTGGGCAACGTCAAGGACAACACAGGAGGCGCCGTTCCGACGGCGCAGGTGACCGCCACGAACGTGGACACGCAAGTGTCCCGGACCGCGATGACGGACGCCGAAGGCCAATACGCCCTGCCCCTGCTGCCCGTCGGCAACTACAAAGTCGAAGTCGTGCTGGACGGGTTCAAGAACTCCGTCCGCACGGGCATCCTCCTGGAAGTCGGCCGCAACGCCCGCGTCGACGTCGTGATTGAGCCGGGCGACATCCGCGAAGTCATCGCCGTCTTCGCCGACGCGCCGCTCGTCGAAAGCAATTCCGCCGCGCTCTCGCGGACGGTCGGCCAGAACGAAGTCCTGAACCTGCCGCTCGTCAACCGCGACCTCTATCAGCTCCTGACGATCACCGGCGGCGTCACCAGCAACGACGCCTCGAACTCGCTCGGCGGCCCCGAGCAGGTGACGACGATCAACGGGTCGCAGCGAGCGCAGATCGGCACCGTCAATTTCCAGCTCGATGGCGGCAACAACACCGCCGGCCTCCGCGGCACCGGCAACCCGGCGCCCAATCCGGAAGCCGTCCAGGAGTTCCGCGTCATCACGAACAGCTACGCGGCGGAATACGGCCGCTACCCCGCCGGCGTCGTCGACGTCGTCACCAAGTCGGGCACGAACCAGTTGCACGGCGCGGCGTTCGAGTTCTTCCGCAATGAGAAGCTGAACTCGCCCCGCTGGGCGCCCCCGGGCGGCGTGTCCGCACGCGACCCGCTGGACCGGAACCAGTACGGCGCCGCCGTCGGCGGACCGCTGCGCAAGGACAAGGCGTTCTTCTTCGCCAGCTACTCCGGCCTGCGCCAGGAAGAGACGTTCTACCGCAACAGCGCGATCGTACCGACGCCGCTCGAACGCGCGGGCAACTTCTCGCAGTCGGCGATCAAGCCGCGCGACCCGCTGACGGGCCAGCCGTTCCCGGGTGACATCATCCCGGGGACCCGCTTCGATCCGGCGGCGGCGACGATCCAGGAGCGCTTCGTGCCGCAGGCGAACCTGCCAAACAACTTCTACGAAGTGAGCCGGCCGGATCCGCTGGAGACGGACGAAGGCACGTTCAAGCTGGATTACAACCTCACGCCGGGGCACTCGATTGCCGTCAGCTACTTCTATCTCAAGGGGAGCGACACGCAGCCGATGTCCGGCTCGGCCAGTATTGCCGGCAGCGGCGGCAACATCCCCTGGGTCGACCGCGACTTCCGCTGGACGCAGCACAACGTCAACATCGCCGACACCTGGACGCTCGGCGCGAGCGCGATCAATCAGTTGCGCCTGACGTACACGCGGCAGTTCGGCGGCCGCGTGAACACGCCGACGACGTCGCTGGGCGATCTGAATTCGAGGTTCCAGATCCAGGGCGATCCGACGCTGCCGCGGTTGGCGATCGCGGGCTACTTCACGGGCTCGTCGCAGATTGCCGGTCCGGACGCCGGCAGCGATTACATCTCGGTCAAGGACACGCTGAGCGTCCTGCGCGGACGCCACGCGTTCAAATTCGGCGGCGACCTGTCGTACGAGAAGATCGTCCACGACACGCTGCTGGACAACTACGGCGTGTTCGCGTTCAACGGCAGCAAGACGGGCAACGCGTACGCCGACTTCCTGCTCGGGCTGCCGGCCACGTTCACGCAGGACGCGCCCGTGCGCAAGACGGACAACGGCGCCTACATCAGCCTGTTCGCGCAGGACGACTATCGCATCCATCCGCGGCTGACGTTCAATCTCGGCGTCCGCTACGACCTGCAGTTCCCGTACACGGACCCCGACGACCGCAAGCTGGCGTTCGTCCCGGGTGTGCAGTCGCAGGTGTCGCCGACGGCGCCCGTCGGCCTGCTCTTCCCCGGTGATCCCGGAGTGGGCCGCGGCATCGTGCCGAACGACACGAACAACTTCGCGCCGCGCCTGGGCCTCGCGTGGGACCCGTGGGGCGATGGCCGGACGGCCATCCGCGCCGCGTTCGGCATGTTCTACGGCAGCATCACCGGCAACGAGTGGAACACCACGGCGGACAATCAGCCGTTCACGGTGCGCCAGCCGTTCCCGACGGTGAAGACGCTGTCCGATCCGTACGGCAACCTGCCGGGCGGCGTCGGCCCGTTCCCGTTCGTCTACGATCCGGCGAACCCGCGCTTCACGCTGCCGGCGGCGGTCTTCGGTCCGTCCCTGGATTTCGTCTGGCCGTACACGTATCAGACGAACTTCACGATTGAGAAGGAGCTGTTCCGCAGCTTCAGCCTGACGGCGTCCTACGTCGGCGCGCTCGGGCGGAAGCTGCCCGCGAGCATCGACCGCAACTATCCGGTGTTCGGGCCGGGGGCGACGGTGGCGAACGTGAACACACGGCGTCCGTACATGCCGGGCGTCATCGGCCAGGCCCGCGTGCTGGAATCGCAGTTCAACAGCGACTACCACGCGCTGCAGCTCGCCGCCGAACGTCGCGGCTCCCGCTTCTCCGCCAAGGCGTATTACACGTACGGCAAGGCGCTGGAAGACGTCGACTACCAGGGCGGCGGACTGCCCGCCGTGCAGAACTCGAACAACATCGGGCTGGAGCGCGGCCGCACGTCCGCGGATCGCACGCACAGCTTCGTGTTCTCGGGGATCTGGACGTTCGACTACTTCAACGACTCGCGGAAGGTGATGGGGGCGCTGTTCAACGACTGGACGCTGTCCGCCATCCTCACGCTGCAGAGCGGCGCGCCGATGACCATCACCGCCGGCCAGGACCGGAACTTCGACGGTCTGACCACGGATCGCGCCGATCTGATCGGCGATCCGCTGCTGCCCACGAACCGGTCGCGGGACGAGCAGATCGCGCAGTGGTTCAATACGGCGGCCTTCGCCGTGCCGGAAATCGGCACGGATGGCAGCGCCGGCCGCAGCATCGTCGAAGGCCCCGGCGTGAAGAACGTCGACCTCGGCGTGTTCCGCAACATCCGCCTGGGCGGCCGCGCGGCGTTCCAGTTCCGCGTGGAGGCCACGAACGTGTTCGACTTCGTCAACCTGTCGAACCCGGACACGAACCTCAACGCCCGCGCCACGTTCGGCACGATCCGCTCCGCACGCGAGATGCGGCGCGTGCAGCTCGGCGCCCGCTTCTCGTTCTAAGCCACTCGACGTCGCGGCCTTCCCTCACGACCGATGGAAGGCCGCCGACACGCCTCCCGCGCACGGCGCTTCTTCCATCCGCTCGCGCCTTCTTTTCGACAGGATGTGGAGCCGAGCGATCCGGATCGGATCCTGTTACGAGTACGCGAGGAACGGCGCCCAATACGCCGGACGGCTGTAGGCGGTCTGCGAGGCCAACATGTGGAGCTTCGCGGCGCGCAAGGCCTCCGCTGGCGTGTCGCCGGCGGCCAGCCGCGCGTGCATGTGTCCCATGAGCCGCGCCGTGAATCGATCGTCCACCTGCCATAGTGACGCGATCACTTCGTCTGTTCCCGCCCGGAGAAATGCCCAGGCCAGCCCCACGAGACCTTCACCAGCGTACGCCTGGCCGGCGCTGTCGCAGGTGGAAATGATCACCAGACGCGCCGTGAGGGGTGTCCGCGCGATGTCCTTCGCCAGCAGGTTGTGCGACGTCCCGTCGGACGAGAGGACGATCGCCGAGTCCAGCGGGGACGCACGGTCAGCCGTGGCGTGGGCGACGAAGAAGATCACGTCGAACTGCTTGGGATTCGCAGCGAAATACGCCGACGGCGTGGCGTTCTTGCCGGTGAGGACCAGGCGCTTCTCCTCCTCGTAGTGGGACATGATCTCGTCGATTTCGTCCGCGGCGTACGGCAGCGGCGCATACTCTTGCGGCTGGATTGGATCGCCCATGATCAGCGCCCGTTCCTTGGCCGGCGGGCCGGCCCGCCGGCCGCGACGCGACGCCGCCTTGCCATTCGACTTCTTCATCGTCATGGCGCTGGTGTACGTGATGAGCATCGACTGGACCCAGTACTGGGACGTCCCGTTCTCTTCGTCCGACACCAGCAGCGTCTCGAAGTTCAACTGACAGAGCGCTCCGTCGGGAATGACCGTGACGTCTGTCGTCCGCTCGAGCCAGGGCGCCGCCGGCGTCACCAGCATGTCGAACAGTTCCCGTCCCAGGGCATTGTTGGTCGACCGCAGATCGATCGGCCCTCGCACCGCGGCCCGATAGGCGACGACGCGCGTGTAGACGTACTCCTCGTCCGGCAGGTGTTCGAGCACCACGGTCGACGGCGTCAGGATCCAGAGGTAGCTTCGCCCGCGGGCCAGCCAGTACGACAGGACGACTCCCCGCACGGGCCGCGGACACGACGTGTCCAACGAAGCGAACGACGCCTCCGACACCGGCTTGCGCAGACCAAGTCCCTCCGTCAGCGTCTGCGCCCGGCTCATCTCCGCGATCGCGCACGCCGCCTGCGGCCGGTTCCGGTCGACGAGGAATCGGATGTAGTCGTCGTAGATGGTATTCACGAACGTCAGCGTCGCGACTCTGACGTCTTCGCGAAAGGTGGCTTGTGCCTTCTGCGCGCTGATAATCGCGCGCTGGTAGAAGGACTCGGCCGACGCGTCATTCCCCTGGCGGGCATGAAGGTTCGCCAAGCCCGCCTGGGCCTGCGCCTTGAGACTGCTGTTTTCGCCGGCCTGACGAATGACTTCCTGATACGCGTCCCCGGCCGTCGTGAGGAGCTGACGCTTTGTCGCGATGTCCGCCTGGTTGAGCACCGCGTACAGCCCCACATCCGAATGCCGCTCATTGAACGCCAGCACCTCATTGGCGGCAGCCTCCGCCTCCTTCAATCGATTGAGCTCGATGTCGATGATCGCGAGATTGTTCAGAGCGTAGGCAATGACATCCGGTTGATTGGTCTGACGCGCGCCCGCGAGGGCCTGCTCCAGAAGGTTCCGCGCGGCTCTGAAGTTCCGCCGGTCCAGTAAGACCACGCCATGATTCAGGAGCCAACGCGGCACATCTCCATCAAGGCTGAGTTCTTTCGCCAGCGTCTCAGCTCTGATGAATCCCTCTTGCGCCCGCTCCAGTTCGCCCATCCGCAGGTAGACCGTCGCGAGATTGCCGATCAATCGACCCTCGACGGCTCGCGCCCGGATAGCTCGCGCTGTAGCAAATGAGGCATTGAACGCGTCGACGGCATCCGCGTATTGATGACGCTGCGCCAGGCTGACGCCGATGTTCCCCTGGATCGTGGCTTTCAAGAACTGCTGTTCATCGCGCAGCAACGTCAACGCCTCGCGAGCGCGCTTCAGGGCTTCATCCGGCGACCGATCGAAGACGAGCGCTCCGCGGTAGTAGACGATCTCCGCCGCGAGTTCCGGCACCCGCGGCGCCAGCCGGTCGATCTGTCGCAGATCCTCCGCTGCGGCATCGAGTCCCTTGAGCCGCGCTGCTGCTCTGGCCCGCAGGAGATGGCGGCGAACGACGACGGCAATAGGCACATCGGTGCCAGGCATTGATCCTAGGAGCGTCAACGCTTCCTTGTTCTTGCGCTGCCAGACCAGGATCTCGGCCTGCAGGACGCGAAACTGATACGCGTCGGGACGCCCTTCCTGCTCCAGCCGCTGCGCGATCCTGCCAGCATCCTCCGACGCTCCCCTGAGATCGCCGTGCTCGAACGTCAGACGCGCGTCCCGATACGCGGCCGCCGCGTCGATGGGGGCATGTCGCTGACACGACACCAGCCAGACGAGGCACGACAGCGCGAGCACGCGCCTACGGAAATGGATTGACGACGGTGCCATTGCTGAAACACTCCGCCAGGACGAGTCGCCCGGTGTAGCTGCCTTTGGTCAGTTCGAAGCGCATCATCGTCAAGCGTCTGGCCTCCGCGAATGTCGCCAGTTCCGCGAGGAACAGATAGCCAACTGACGGAACCTCGATGCAGTGATAGAACGTCGTCAGCACAGGCTCGTCGCAAACGAGTTCCTGCGCGAGCGAACCGAACAGGATTCCCGTCGAATCCTCCGCCTTCTCCGTCTTCGGCTGCGGCATATGCGGGACGAGCTCCACCGGTAGGGAGCCTTTCGTCTTTCTCCACAGCCTTGTCGTGCACGTCGTCGCCTCATAGTTTGACGACGTCTCAAACTTATCTCTCATGCTCTTGTACGTTGGCAGGTTGGATGACATATCAGCATCGAGACGCACCGCTATCCGCCGTGAGTCGACGACCAGGTCGGTGAAGGATGCCGATGCAGTAATCTCAGGCTGCGATTGCGTCCGGTCCCGCGTCGACGAGATGCTAGCGTCGAGTGCTCGGGCGGTGACTGCTCCTGCCAGAATTCTCACCCCTTCAACTGAGACGGACACGGTCGTGTTGAACACACCGTCGCTGATCTCGCCACCGAAGATTTTTGTCGTCGCCTTGGAGAACGACAGGATGCCGGGTATTTCATAGCCATTCGGCACCGTCGCCGTGCTCTCTCCACCACCGACGCCCAGGGACGTGGCTGCTTGTGTCTCGATCTGGACTGGCCGTGTTGGACTCGTCAAGGTCCCGCCAAGGGCCAGGCCGAACGCATTGTGCAAGAACGGTCCGTTCATTCTGATCCTACCTTCCCGCGTGCGATGACGCCTTACGACGAAAACTGAAGATCGAAGTGGAACGTCGCGAGATCCGGCCCCCCCGCACCGCTGGGAGGCGTTCGGCTTCTGACTCTCAGCGTGTAACTGCCTGGCCGCAGCAGCAAGGGGGGGATAGAGAGAAAGGCCGACGATGTGTTGCCTGGCGGCACGGCGAGATCCTTGGAGAACATCGACTCATTCGTGGAGGAGACGACTTCGATCTGAATGACCTCGACACCCGCATTCGGAGGAATGTCGAACGAGAGTGAGAATCGCTCTGTCGGGGACACCGTAATCGTGTCTCGCGGCCCACGCGTGCTTCTCAGCGGCTCCCCCGCGAGCATGACAATGACTTCCCCACGCGCGCTGGCGGCGACGGCTTCGTGGAGCTGCGGGATGGTCACGCGGTTCTGATAGATCGTCAGGCTCGTGGTGCCCATCATCGCGACCAGGCTGGCGGCCAGCGCGTACTGCGGCCGACGCCATCCGTGCCCGCCGCGTCGATCGGCATTCGCGCGCTCGTATGCCGGCGATACGGCGGACATCGATGCGTCATCGGACTCCTGGACGACGCTTTGACAGTTGTCGAGGAAGGCCGCCGTGGCCTTCACGTCTTCGGCGCAGACAGAACAATCAAAGAGGTGCTCTTCGAACGCGTCCCGCTCCGATGTCGACAGTTCCTTCAGCAGGTAGCGCTCGACCGCGTTGGTGCTCACCGCCGTGGCGTGGTCCATTGTGCTCATGGTCTGCCGCCTCAGCTATCGGTCGCCCGGTTTGGGCTCGTGTCGCCGACCGTCGGCCGACACGACGTACAGGGCGCGGAAGTTGTTCTTCGCGCGGTGAACCAACACACGGAGATAGTCGCGGTCGACGCCATGCTCCCGGCAGATGTCATCCTTGTCCTTCGTTGTGCCAAACAACGCACGCAGCAGGTTCCGATCGCGCGGCTTCAACTGCTGCAGGACGCTCCGCACGCGCCGGCGATCCTGTTCAGTGACCAGCCGTGCATCGAGGTCGAGCACCGGGTGGACATCCACCGCGGTTTCCTCGTCGAGCGGCGCGGCACGCCGCGCGCTGCGGTAGAACTCACGCAGCACGTTGTCGCACACGGCACTGACAAACGCCCCGAACCGCGACGGCTCTCGGATCGCGTCCGCGCGCAGCCTGGAGAGGACGCGCGCGAATGTTTCCTGGCAGATCTCGTCGATGTCAGACGGCGCACAATGGCGCGTGCGCAGTTTGATGACGAGCAGCGGTTTGAAGTAGGACGCGAAATGCTGTCCGATCAGCGGGTCGCCGCTGCGCAACGCGTCCAGGTAGCCGACGGTGAACGAGTGCAGCTCCATAGGGCCCAAACGCGCTGCGGAGATCGCCGCTGCGGACGGCCACGCGCGTGTCGTCCGGAGCTGCGGGAGTTCCTCTCCGGACATGCGGGCCGGTGCTATCTTAGCGGCATTTCCAGCGGCAGGCGCAAGAGCCGTCGACGCGTCCAGATCCTGGACGGTTACAGACTCTTCATCAGCCGATGAGCGCGGGTGAGGGACCATAGGTACGTCGAGTCACACGTTGAACCAGACTCGAACGACACAGGCCAAGGGAGCGCCAGCTCGCGCGCACGTCACTGCGCGCACGAACCCCGCCTCGGGCGTCGTTCTGCACCGCAGACGGCTCGAACCGCACATCACGCCAACGCGCGGCTGCCCGTCTTGCTGCTTTGTGGAGTAGTGATGCAGGAGCCGCGATCGTTTCAAACGGCGCGGCGTATCTTCCGTCTCAACAGGACGCGTACCAAGACGTGTACCTGGACCGCACAGCGAGCCGACTGCACCGCGTGCCGGTCCTATCCGGTCACGCCAGCGCGAGGTGTACCAGCGCGAAGCCGATCGAGCTTCGCGCCAGCGGGCGTTGTCGTCGTTGTGGGCGTCCGAAGGCTATCGGACGCCGCAACATCATGCGGACGCCGTCAGAACCGGAAGGCGACGCCGGTCTGCACGATGCTGACGCGCGGATAGAGCGGCGGCAGCCTGCCCACTTTGTAGGTGGAATCCAACGATGTCCGCTCGCTCAGGGCGACGCTCAGCGTGACTTGAGCAAAGCCTTGCACGCCGTCGAAGTCCCGGCGCACGAAGATGCCGCGCGCGCTTTGCAGCGCGTGTTCTTCCGTCGCCAGCCATCGGCCGATGCCCTGCATGCCGAGACTGACGCGCTTGAATTCAAGCAGCACGCTCGCTTTGGCGCGGATCCGCGCAATGCCATGCGCCGGCGCTTCCACCGTCGTCGGCAGCGCACCGCCCAAGGTGTCGAACGTCTCCCGCTGATCGTAGAGCGCGCCGCCCAGCTCGGCCCCGCCCACGAAGGTCACGACCCAGCCGAACGAGCTGCCGGCGATGTCTTCCATCCGCACGCCGGGATCCTGCGCGCGCGCATGTTCCAGCAGCCGGCGATTCTGCGTCCGGATCGGATTGTAGAGATTCCTGAAGAACAGCTCGACGTCGACGTCCGCCAGCAGGTTCCGCTTGTCGAAGTCGCGGTCCGTTTCGAACGTCGGCGCGATCGTGAAGCGCGCCCCCTGCAGCAGCGGCTCGCGCGGTCCGCGCCGCACCGGTGACCGCCGCGGATCCTGAAACGATCGCCCGATGAGATCGAACCGCGTGAACCCGACGCCCAGCTTGACGGTGTTCGTCGTGGCCGCCGAACCGAAGCCGATGTCCGCCGAGCCCATCGGCGTCACACGCCAGCCGCCCGGACGCACGGGCAGTTCGACCTGCGTCTGTGCGTCGAGCGTCCACGCCGGCTTGCGATTCCGGCCGGCCTCGTGTCCGAGCCGCAGGTACGTGTCGACTTCGTCCCTGGTCTTGCCCGACAGATTCCGTCCGAAGATCTCTGTCCGGCTGCTCGCGGCGGGCGACACCGGGTTGCCGAAGACGTCCGACAGCCCCTCGACGGTCAGCTTGACCGCCGACACGGGCAGCCGCGAGCCCGTCAGCGTGATCGTCACGCGGCCGATCGTGTCGGGATCGGCATCGGGTGCGATCGGCGCGGGCGCGCTCACGACAAAGGTCGCGGGCAGCGGGATCCGTTTCCCGTCGCGCGTCACGAAGAGACGAGGGGCGGCCGATGGATTCGCAATGGCTATCGATGCCGCCAGCATCAAGATCCGTCCCGAATTGATCGACGCCGCCGCGTCTTCGATCGTCGCCGCGGCGCGGGTCGCGAAGGGCCGCCAGAACGGTTCCCACGCACCGCCCGCCGCGGGAGCGCGTCCGGCGTCGGGTGGGATGTGAAGGAAGTAGCGCGCACCGGCATCGAGCGTCGCGGTGGACGCGATGGTGAAGCGGCGCCATTGCGGCACGACTCCAGCCTGCGTCGTGACCGGCGTCACGGTGAGATCCGCTACCTCGGTCAGCGTGATACGCGGATCGCCGGCCGGTCCGGCGTTGACCTTGAACAGCTTCGCCGTTGCCGGCAGATCGGGCTCGACCTCGTTGCAACGTACCAGCACGCTTCGCGTGGAGTCGACGATGACGTTGGTGATGTCGCAGGGACGGCTCTCGTCCGCACTCGCCGGGCGCGGGAGTGCGGAGCAGCAACACAACACGAGCATGAATGTCGCGACGCGCACGGTCATCGCCCCTTCTTTCGCTTCGATGAAGTCTTCGTCGGTTTCCTCGTCTTCGCCGCGGCCTTGCGGCTCGACGACTTCTTGCGCGACGCCGCCGGAGGACGCGCGGCCCGTCGCGGCGCGACGGGTGGAGACGATTCCGGCGCGCTGGCGGTGCGCGCCAGCATCTGCTCCGCGATGCGCTGCGCAAGCCGGTCGAGCGTCTCGTCGCTCAGCGTCACGACCTGCGGCACGGGCGCGGGTCCACGCGAGGCCGCGACGGGGACGTCTGCGGCATCGGGGATCGCGTCGACGAGACCATCGAACGAGAGCGGGATGATGTCGACGGGCCGCAGCACCGGTCCGAACTCATCGTCGAGTATCTGAATCAACTTTTCCGCGCCCTCATCCTCGAACGGCACGCCGTTCGGCCCGTGCCGCTCCCACAACGCCCGGAGCAGGTCCGTCCCGAGCGCCGGCTTTTTCCCACACCACTTCTCAACGCACGTCAGCGTGCGGATTCGTTTGCTCATCGAACATCTCCTGGACAACGGACGAGATGCACGCTCGTCCTGATGTTGGACGGACCACGCCGCCGATTTTCGCACGCCGCACGCTGGGCGGATGGTGAAAGCCGGGACGGGATTCGCTGTCGGGCGGAAGTGTTGTCTGGCGGGACGGGCTACCGTGCAGGCTTCGACGGCGGTGCGGCGGATGACGTCTCCGGCAGGCGGCCCGCGGCGATGTCGCGCGCGAGCGCGTGCGACAGCCGTCGATCCTGCGCGAGCAGCGCACCCGTCAGCGTCCGCCGTGCGTCATCGGCCTGCCCGAGCAGGGTGAACGCGAGCCCTTGAGCGGCGAGCACGAGGCCGGGAGAGCTGGTACCGCTCTCGTCGAGCTGACGCTGCGCGTCGGCGATCAGCGTCCGCACGCGATCGGGCGATGGCCTGGCGTCGCCGAGACGCTCAGCGGCCATCCACGCGAACAGCGTGTCAACGAACGATCCCTTCCCGGCGCGCGCCGCGAGCGCACGCCACTGCGCCGCGGCGGCGTCCGCCTGTCCGCACGTCGCGCGAATCCCGGCCGCCGCGTAGACGTCACGGCCTTCGCGCAGGAACGTGTCGAGGCCGTCCTGCGTGAACGCCAGTCCGGCCACGGGCGCGGCGAGCGTATCGAGGACGGATGTCGCGTCCGCGCAGCGGCCGGCGCGCGCAAGCGCCGACGCACGACGCAAGCGGAGATCGAGATAGACCTGGCGGACGTTGGTCCCGCCTTCTTCGCGCGGGAAGAACCGTCCCGCGAACAGCGCTTCCGCCGCGTCGAATTTCTCCGCCTCGGCGTACGCCTGCGCGAGCTTGAAGACGAGCATCGACGGCATGCCGGCGCGATCCGGATAGCGCTCCAGCGCGCCAGCGCGCACGGCAGGCGATGCGCCGGTGATGCTGAGCGCCTGATCGAGACCGAGATACAGCTCGACGTTCCGCGGATCGATCGCGAGTCCTTCCGTCAGCACCTCCACCGCTTTCGCCGCCGCGCCGTCGCCGTGCAGCAGCGTCAGCCCGAGATTGCGGTGCAGCACCGGCGTATCGGGCCGCGCGCGGCGGACGGTCTCCCACGCGTCCCGCGCCGCCGCGGTGTCACCGCCCGACAGCGACAGCGCGCCGAGCAGGAACCGCGCGGTCTGATCGTCGCCGTTCACCGTCAACGCGTCGCGCAGCACCGCCGCCGTCTCCGCGCGGTTCGGAAACACGTACCGCGTCGACTGCCGTGACGCCGCCGCGTAGTCCGCATCGCCGGACTGCTGCATCTGACGCCGGCAGTAGCCGCGATAGTACGCCACGAGTGGATATCTCTCAGGCGACACTGTCCCAGGCTCCGCAACGACGGACGGACCGGAGGGGAAGCGTCGATCGAGCAGCGCCACGGCGTCGGCGTATCGACCGAGCCGCATGTACGCGATCGCCACTTCGAGGACGCGCTCGGGATCGCCGGCCAGATGCGCCGTGAGATCGGCGTCAGCCCTGCCCGGACGAGTGGCTTCCCCTCGAAGGGGAGATGCCCCTTGAACGGCAGCTTCCCCCTGAACGGCAGCTTCATAGCGCAGCGCGTTGTCGAGCGGCGCCAGCGCGAGGCCCCGCGCGAGCTCCCGTGCGGCCTCGCGCGTGCGACCGGCCGCGCGGAGCAGCACCGCATGCGCGTGCGCCGCGCGCACGCTGGACGTCGAGACCGTCGACGCAAACGCCGCGTGCGCGAGCGCCTCGTCCAGCGCGCCGGCGCGTCCGGCCAGGCCCGCGAGCTCCAGGCGCGCGGGCGCGCGATAGGCCTCGAACTGCTGCGCGAGCTCGAAATGCGTCCGCGCCGCGCGCGTGCGCCCGAGACGCGAGGCCGCGACGCCTGCGTAGTAGTGCGCCTCCGGATCGTTGCTCACGACCGCCAGCGCGCGCGCGAGATGCGACGCGGCCTCGGCCTCGCGCTTCAACGCGACCGCGAGCCGTCCCGCGGCCTTGTGCAGCGCGGCGCTGTCCGGATACTGCCGCAGCCCCGCGACGTACAGATCCCAGGCCGCGAGGCGCCGGCCTTCGCGCTCGGCGCGGTCGCCTGCGTCGAGGATCTCGCCGTCCGTCCGCGCCCGTCCTTCGATCTTCGGCGGACGCGGCTGCGCGCCAGGCTGCACGTCGCCGCGATCGATCTCATCCCGCACGCCTTCCGTGTGCGTCAGCCGGACGCGGCCGCGCGCATCACGCACGCTGAACGTACACGGCGCCGCGGGCGCATCGGCGTAGCGCCGCGTCCACACACGCGCGGGCGAGAGCGACGCGCGCTCGCGCCGCTCGTAGCCGTCGCCGCACCGCAGGACGACGGTCGCGGCGTCGATCGGGCTCGCGGCGTTGAGGCCCACCGCGACGGCGCCCTGCGCACCGTCGGCTCGCGCGAGGTGCAGCACCGCGTCCTCGCCCACGCGCGTCACGCCGCCCAGCCCGCGCACGGGCATCCAGTATTCGACGAAGGAGATCGACTCCTCCGGCTGCAGGAACGCGTACGTCTCCTGGTTCCGGAACAGGCCCGCCTGCACTTCGACGTACGCGCTGTTGTTGTCCGACAGCGCGCGCCGCCAGTCCATCGCGTCCGCGTCGTTGCCCCAGGACCACACTTTCTTGGACGGCAGGTCGTCCGGCGACGAGTAGTGCGCGACGCCGGTCTGTTTCTTCGTGTGATACACGGCCATGAACGGCTCACGGCTGCCGTGGCTGAAGCGCGAGACCGGACCGAACGAGTGGGTGGCGACGCGGCTCACGTCGACGCCGTCCGTCGTGACCGGCCACGTATCGATGTCCGTGAATCCGTGGCTCGCCGTGAACGACATCGGATACACCAACACCGTCTCGTCGTCCCACGATTCCACCGCCGCGTTGGTCCACCAGTAGAACCGGTGCCGCAGCGGCGATCGGTTGTAGAGCCACGTCCGCTGTTCCAGCCGCGCCTCGCCAGGACGAAGCGTCAAGGCGACACGCCATTCGCCGCCGTAGACGCGATCAATCGCGCCCACCCAGATCGTCGCGCTGCCGTCCGCCCCGCGCGTCGTCTGGAAATCGACCGGCGACACCGTCAGCCAGTTGTGCGACACGGGAAAGTTGAACTCGATGCCGAGCGCCGACCATGCGCCACGATAGGCGATGTTGGCTTTCTTGATCGAGGGATTCGCGTAGAACAGCGACGCGCCGTTGATCGTGTCGATGCAGGTGTAGAGGTGCCCGCCGAGATCGGGCAGAACGATGCAGCGGAGGTACGCGTTCTCCAGCGTGAGCGTCCGCCAGGCCTGCGGCGCGTGCCTGTCGGTCAGGTTGTCGCGCAGCGTGTACGGATAATTGACGCGGCTGGAAAACTGATCGAACGGCGGATTGACGTTCGGCACGCCTTCCTCGTACGTCTCCAGCGTCATCGTGCCCATCGTTATGCGCACGGGACTGACTCTCTGCGCCGCCGCCTCGCGCGGGAACAGCATCGCGCAAGCTGTCAGCGCGGCCGCGAACGCCGCGGCCCGGTGCGCGCGAGGAGAAAGAAGCCGCGGAAGACGAGTACGCATCATCGAGACGTCCTCAAGGTGCTGATCGCGCGGGCCGCGAGCACGCCGCCGCGGATGAATGGCACAACCGATATCTCATGCGGGCGGATCGATCCAGCGGACATCGACGCGCGGCCGCAAGGCCTCGACGTCCGCCGCGGCGAACCAGCCGGGTTCGTCCGTCAGCGCGTTGGCCGCGCCGCATGCCGTCGCGAGACGCAGGACGTCGATCGTGGCCTCGCCGCGCGCCACGCCAACGGCGAGTCCGGCGACGAAGCAATCACCGGATCCGACCGCGTTGCGCGCGGACACGCGCGGCGGACGGACCGCGGCGAGACCGTCCTTCCACACCGCCGTCACGCCAGCGGCGCCGAGCGAGACGAGCGCGACCGCGGCGCCGCGTGCGTGGATCTCTCGCGCCGCGGCCTTCGCGGCGTCCGCGTCGGCGATCGGCCGGCCGATCAGCGCCGAGGCTTCATCCTGATTCGGCTTCACGAACGTCGGTCCGGCCGGCAGGGCCGCGCGGAGCGCCGCGCCGCTCGCGTCCAGCACGATCGCGGCGCCGGGCGCGCGTAACGCGACGTCCGCGATGATCCGCGCGTAGGTGTCATCCGCGCAACCGGCCGGGAGGCTGCCGGTCAGGACGATGACGCGTGCAGCGCGGGCGGCGTGCCACAAGCGATCGTGCATCGCCTGTTGCACCGGTGCGGACATGGGCGATCCCGGTTCGAGCAGTTCCGTGATTGCGCCGCGGGCGTCGCGAATCGCGTAACACGTCCGCAGCCGCGTCGGCAGCTCGACGCCGTCGAACGTCACGCCGCGCGCGCGGCTCCATTCCGCGAAATCCGACGCATGCGCGCGGTCGACGCCGCCGATCAGACGCACCGGCTCGCCCAGCGCCGCGCACGCCTGCGCGACGTGGACGCCCTTGCCGCCGACGTGGTGGCGGGCGGCGCGCAGCCGGTTGACGGCGCCGACCGCGAGCGTCTCGACGTCGGCGAGGACGTCAATCGCGCTGTTCAAGCCTAAGACGATGATGGCGCACACGCGTCCAGCTCCGCGAGATCCGCCGGTGAGGCTTGCGCGGCGTAGCCGCCCAGGCCGCGCGTGGAGAGCGCGCCGCAGATCGCGCCGGCCCGCAGGCAGGCGGACAGATCGCGCCGCTGGAACCACGCGTGCAGGAAGCCCGCGTTGAAACAATCGCCCGCGCCGGTCGTGTCCACCGTCTCGACGCGCGGCGGCGCGGCGGTGACGCGGCGATCGCCGTCCAGCGCCAGACAGCCTTGCGCGCCGAGCTTGACGACGATCAACGTGCGGCCGTTGCGCAGCGAGGCGATGGCCGCCGCCGGATCCGCGACGCCGCTGATCGCCGCGAGCTCCACGGCGTTCGGCAGGAAGACGTCCACGTGCCGCAGCGTCTCGATCAGGTCCGCGCCCCACGTTTCCGCCGGATCGAACCCCGGATCCAGCGACGTCGTCCAGCCCGCGCGCGTCGCGCGCGCGAACAGCGTCGGCACGAACGGACGCAGGCCGGACTGCAGGAAATAGGACGAGATGTGCAGGTGTCCCACGCCGTCGAAGCGGAGTGACTCGACGTCCGCGCCGGTCAGCACGGCGCCGGCGCCGCAGAACGTGAGCAGCGCGCGGTCGTCCGCGGTCGCAATCGCGACGGTGGCGCCGGTCGCGGCGCGCGGGTCCTCGACGATGAGTGACGTGTCGACGCCGGCCTGGCGCAGGCAGGAGAGGCAATACGCGCCGAGCAGATCGGCGCCCACTTTCCCGGCGAACGTGACCGATTCGCCCAGGCGGGCCAGGGCGGTCGCGCAGAGCGCCGACGCGCTGCCGAGCGTCAACGCGAAATCCTCGGCAAGCACTTCCCGGCCGGCGGCGGGCCAGCCCTGACAGCGGCCGAGGACGAGATCGGCGTTCAATTCTCCAACAACGAGCACGCGCATCGACTGCAGACTCCGGAAGCGGCCCTGACGAAGCTAGTGTCCAGTCTACGTGTGAATCGCGAACGTCTCCACTACGCGGGCGATGACGCCGCCGCGCGAGGGATCGTCCGGGCGCAGGCCCAGCGCCAGACAGCGGAAGAACGCCAGCACCTGCAGCGTCAACGCGTCGATCACGGCCGCGGCGTCGCCGGTGAGCGTGCCGAGGCCCGGATAGGCCAGGCCCATCTCGCTCGGCTCGCGCAGGTCCGGCAGCGCGTCGCCGACGATGACGCGGCGGAGGCCGAGGCGCTTGCGGCGCAGCTCATCGAGGACGTCCAGCTCGTACGTGCGGACGAGCGGATCGGACGACAGGAACGCGATGACGATCGTATCGTCGTGCGCGGCGTTCATCGGTCCGTGGCGCAGGCCGAGGAACGTCTCGGCGGCGGCGAACACCTGGCCTTCGCTCATCTCCAGCAGCTTCAGCGCGCCCTCGCGGGCGGCGCCGAGGCGTCCGCCGCTGGCCAGCGTCAGCGCGCGGGAGAACGGATGGACCGCGAGCGCGGCCAGCGTGTCGCTGTCGCGCGCGAGCACCTCGCGGCCGACGCGCGCCAGCGTCCGGACTTCGGCGAGATATGACGCGGGCGCGTCGAGATACGCGAGCGCGCGGCCGGCGACGACCATGTTCGTGAAGCTGCTGGTCATGACCAGACTGCGATCGCAGGTCCGATCGTCCAGCACTTCCACCCGCACGTTCGCGCGGCCGCGCGCCGCCAGGGCGAGCCGTCCCGTGCGATTGCAGGTGATGACGAGATGCGCGTACTCGGGCGCTTCCCTGGCGAGCAGGTCCAGCACGGCGGGACTCTCGGGGCTGTCGCCCGATCGCGCGAACGAGACGACGAGCGTCGGCACGTCCGGCAGGATCCAGTGCCGCGGATGCGTCAGGATATCGCCGCCGGCCACCGCGTGGACGGGCACGCCGAACGCGGCCTGCAGCGTGGGCGCGAGGCACTCTCCGACGAACAGCGAGCTGCCCGATCCCGTCAGCAGGATCCGTCCGCGTCCCCGCTCGATGCGTGCGCGGCGCACGGCGGCCGTCAGCGCGTCGACGCGGCCCGCCAGCGTCTCCGCGGTCGCGTCCCACGTGTCCGGCTGCTGCCGCACTTCCCGCAGCGTGTGGACGAAGCCCGCGCGCTCCTGCGTCTCGATCGGCTGGCTGGCGAGGAGATCGAGACGCGTCGGACCGGCGCCGGAGCTTGACGGCAGGCCGGGCGACGACGAGCCGGACGACGACTCACCGTGCGACTCCTCGCGAGGGGGCAACGAAGGCATGCGGCGTCCTCTCATCGAGCTTTCGGTGTCGAATGTTGACAAAAGACAACCTTGACGATTATAAACACAAGCAAAGAAAAGTTTAATGCAAACACCCGAGACCGTCAACAACCGCCGCCGATTATGAAAACGGCCAGCCGCGATCATGCACTCTCCGTCGATCAGGGCCGGCGCACGCGCCTCTGGCGGCTGCTGTACGCGCACGGGCCCGCGAACGGCACGCTCCTCATCCTGCCGCTCGATCAGGGATTGGAGCACGGGCCGACCGACTTCTTCCCCAACCCCGGCGCGCTGGACACCGACTTTCAATACCGCCTCGCCGCGGAGGGCCGCTATTCCGCGATTGCCTTGAGCGTCGGGCTCGCGGAAAAGTACGGGCCCGCCTATGCGGGCCGCGTGCCGCTCATCCTGAAGGTGAACGGCAAGACGAACATCCCCGAGGATGATGAGGCCGTGTCGCCGCTGACCGCAACGGTGGAAGATGCCGTCCGGCTCGGCGCGGACGCCGTCGGGTATACGCTGTATGTCGGTACGCCGCGGCAGGACGTCGAGTTCCTGCAGTTCCAGCGCGTGCGGACCGAGTGCCGCCGGCTGGGCATGCCGATCGTGATGTGGGCGTATCCGCGCGGCCGCGCGATCGAGGCCCGCGGCGGCAAGGGCACGCTCTACGCCATCGATTATGCCGCGCGCGTCGCCGAGGAGCTCGGCGCCGACATCGTCAAGCTGCACGAGCCGCAGCCGGACAACGAGCGCTGTCCCGAGCCGTATCGATCGCTGCAGACGACACCGGCGGAACGGCTCGCGCGAGTGGTCCGGTCCGCTGGACGCAGCCTCGTGCTCTTCTCGGGCGGCGGCATGCGCGATCGCGCGTCGGTCGTGGCGCAGATCGAACGCTACATGGCGTCGGGCGCGGCCGGCATCATCTTCGGCCGCAACCTCTGGCAGCGGCCGTTCGACGAAGCGCTGGCGCTGACGCAGGACGCGCATGGCGTCCTGGCGCGCCATCCGGCGTAGCGCGCGCGAACGCCGCGTCGGACGGGCCAACTGGCGGTAGGATGAACGGCGGTCCAGCGTGGACCGCAGACGAACGTGCGGATGAAAGGAACGGCGGGCTCATGTCGATCGGCATGCTGGCGGGAGGAATCAGGTCCAACGACGATCAGCCGCGCACCGGGCGGCCGCCGGCGATTCCGCTCACGGACTATCGCCCGGTCAGCATGCTCCGCGTGCTGGAGACGCGCGTCGAGCGCCCACGGTTCCCTGTCATCGACATGCACGCCCACTTGTCGTGGGCGGTGATCGACGGCGAGGATCAGGAAGCGACCGCGCTGGTCGCGGCGCCCGAGTCGCTGCTGCCGGTGATGGATCGGCGCGACGTCCGGCTGATGGTCAACCTGACCGGCGGCGTGGGCCGCGGGCTCGCGGGCACGATTGCGCGGCTCGATCGCGCGCATCCGACGCGGTTCCTCACCTTCACCGAACCGACGTGGCGGCGCGCGTCGGAGCCGGGCTACGCGGCGTTCCAGGCCGACCAGATCGCGTCCGCGCACGCCGCGGGCGCGCGCGGGCTGAAGGTCCTCAAGACGCTCGGGCTGTTCCTGCGCGACGGCGGACCGAAGGGACGACTGGTCGCGGTGGACGATCCACGCTTCGATCCGATGTGGGAAGCCTGCGGCGCGCTCGGCATGCCGGTGGCCATCCACGTCTCCGACCCGCTCGCGTTCTTCCAGCCGAACGACGCGACGAACGAGCGCTACGAAGAGCTGTATCACCATCCGGACTGGTCGTTTCACGGCGCCGATCATCCGGGCCACGACGAGCTGATCGCGGCGCGCGACCGCGTGTTCGCACGGCATCCGCGGACGCAGTTCATCGCGCTGCACATGGGACACGCCGCGGAGGACCTGGCCAGCGTCGCCGAACGGCTGGATCGCTTCCCCAACATGCTGGTCGACATCGCCGCGCGCATCGGCGAGCTGGGCCGCCAGCCCCGCACCGCGCGCCGCTTCTTCGAGCGCTATCAGGACCGCATCCTGTTCGGCACGGACGCGACGCCCAACGGCTTCGACACGCCGCAGCAGCTCTTCGGCGACGACCTCTATCGCGTCTACTACCGCTTCCTCGAAACCGAGGACGAGTATTTCGACTACGCCCCCGCGCCCGTGCCCCCGCAAGGCCGCTGGCGCATCTACGGCCTCGGCCTGCCCGACGCCATCCTGCGCAAGGTCTACGCCGGGAACGCCGCCCGCCTGCTCCGCCTGCCGCTCTGAGCGGCGCGCGCACGCCCGCCGCACGCCTCCGTCATTTCTTGTTTTTACTTTCTATTGACAGATAGAACGAAAGAAATAACAATTCGGACAATCTCTTCGATTTGGGCGGCGGGCCGCGAGCCGGTGCGCCGCAGGAGGATCCGATGTCCGAGAATCCCGCGTCCTGCCGGCGTCACGTACGCCTCGCGCGCCGCCTTGCCGTCGGCCCCGGGTGGCGCCAGCGGCTCGCGACGGCGCTCATCCTCGTCACCGTGCCCGCCCTGGTCGCCGCACAGTCGACCCTCGGCGTCATCCGCGGCACCGTCTTCGATCCCCAGCGGCAGGTCGTGCCCGGCGCCGTCGTCCTCATCACGGACGAAGACACCGGCGTCCCGCGTGTCGTCGAGGCGAACGCCGTCGGCGATTTCGAGGCGGTCAACCTGCGCGCCGGCAGTTATCGCGTCGAAGTCAGCGCGCCCGGCTTCAAGCCGCTCCAGTTGAACAACGTCGTCCTGCGCGCGGGCGAAACCGTCCGCGCCGACGCGCCGCTGGAGCTCGGCGCGAACACCGAAGAAGTCGTCGTCCAGGCCAGCACCGAGGCCATCCAGCTCGAAAGCCAGGCGATCAGCGGCACGATCACCGCCAAGCAGCTCGAAAACCTGCCGCGCTCCAGCCGCGAGTTCTCGGATTTCCTCTATCTCGATCCCAACGTCGTCGGCGACGTCTCCGGCGCCGGCGGCGGCTTCCAGTTCCTCGGCGGACGCACGTACGGCGTGTCGTTCGTCCAGGACGGCCAGCGCTCGACCGGCGGCCTGTTCGGCAACATCGGCAGCTCGTCGCCCAACATCGACGCCATCTCCGAAATCAAGGTGCTGTCCAATTCCTACAGCGCCGAATACGGCGGCCTCGCCGGCGTCGTCGTCACCACGCGGCGCGGCCTCGGACGCTACAGCGGCAGCGGCTTCGTCGACTTCAACTCGGACGAGTTGAACGCGCGCACGTTCACGCAGGCGTCCGCCGGCCTCTCGCGGAACGATCCGACGTTCGACACGAATCTGAAGCGGTGGGGCGGATCGCTCGGCGGACCGATCGTCAAGAACCGCACGTTCTTCTTCGGCGCGTACGACGGCTCGTCCAGCCGGGGATCGACGTTCAGCTCCTTCGCGACCGTGCCGACCGCGGCCATGCGCAACGGCGACTTCTCGGGCACGACGCTGGCCATTCGCGATCCGCTGACCGGCCAGCCGTTCCCGGGCAACGTGATTCCCGCGAACCGCATCGATCCGGGCAGCAAGGCCATCATGGACTTCTTCTGGCCGCAGCCCAATCAGACGCCGCTGGCCAACGGCTACGGACGCCATCGCGCGCCGATCAACACCCAGAACGAGCGGCAGCGCTACGACCTGCGCGTCGATCACGAGCTCGCGGCGAACAGCTCCATCTTCGTCCGCGGCAGCTGGCAGCAGCAGGATCCGCAGACCACGCCGGAGAACACCTTCTATCCGCAGCTCGGGTTTCAGGATCGGCGCATCACCGGACGCACGGTCGCGTCGAGCTGGACGCACGTCTTCAGCTCGCGGCTGGTCAACGAGCTGCGCGCGGGTATCAATCGCGATCGCAGCAACCGCCGCAGCCCGTTCAACGCGGGCGAGATGGCGGATCGTTTCGGCTTCGAGATTCCCGAGGCCGGCCGCGCGCGATTCGGGTATCAGTCGTACAACTTCCAGGGATCGAACTCGCCGTCGATCATCCGCGACCAGCGGCAGAACTCGCTGCGCGATCTCAAGACGGACTCCTTCTCCATCGCCGACACCTTCACGTTCGTGACGACGAGGCACTCGACGAAGATCGGGGGACTCTACGCGCGGACGCAGGTGCTGGACGGGTTCTCGGCCGGCGCGAACGAAGGCAGCGGCGAATATCGCTTCAACGGATCCTTCAGCGGCAACTCGCTGCCGGACTTCCTGCTCGGGCTGCCGTTCGAATCGTTCCGGCAGATCAACACGCGCGGTGACGCGCCGCTCGAAGCCGCGTCCAGCGAATTCGCGATCTTCGCGCAGGACGACTGGCGCGTGAGCTCGCGGCTGACGCTGTTTCTCGGCGTCCGCTACGAGCTGCTCGGCAACTTCGTCGAGAAGAACGACCTGCTGATCAACTTCGATCAGGCGACGGGCAGCCTGATCCTGCCGAACGCGGACATCTTCAACTACCTCGATCCGGCGGCGCAGGCGACGGTGCCGACGAAGCTCGCGAGCGACCTGGGCCTCGGCCGATCGCTCGTCAACACGGACAAGAACAACATCAGCCCGCGCGTCGGCTTCGCGTACCGGCTCGACGAGTCGAACAAAACGGTGCTGCGCGGCGGCGCCGGCCTCTTCTATCCGACGCAGGCCGCGCAAGGCATCCGCGACGCGCTCTCACGCGCGCCGTTCCGGTACAGCGTCCGCCGGCAGAATCCCGTCTATCACCAGGCCTTCTCCACCGGCACGCCGATCACCACGCCGGGCTTCGGCGTGAACGGCGTCGACCCGAACCTGGAGAGCGCGGACGTGTTCCAGTACAACGTGACGCTGGAACGCGAGCTGCCGGGTCATCTCGGCGTCCGCGCGACGTACATGGGCAGCCGCCTGAAGAAGCTGCTCGTCAATCGCGACGTCAACACGGTGCGGCCGAGCACCGTGCCGTTCGACCTCGACAACCCCGCGGACCTGCAGCGGCTGCCCTATCCGAATCTCGGCACGTTCCTGAACATGGTGCTGAACGCGGGCAGCGGCCGCTTCGACGCGATGCAGCTCGAAGTGCGCCGCCCGATGACGCGCGGCCTGTCGTTCCAGGTGGCGTACACGCTGTCGTACAGCGACTCCAACGCGCCGGACCTGGGCAATTCGTCGCTCGGCGTCATCCAGTACGATCCCTATAATCTCGAAGCCGACCGCGGCCCCGACCCGAACATCCCGCGCCACCGTGTCGTCGCGAACGCGGTGTGGGAAGTGCCGGTCGGCCGCGCGCGGACGTTCGGCGCGTCGATGCCCGCGTGGGCGGACGCACTGGCCGGCGGGTGGACGGTGTCCGCCATCGCGCAGGCGCGCACTGGCGCGTTTCTGACGCCGTACTTCGGGTACGGCACGGATCCGGAGTTCCCCGCCAACACGGGCAAGGCCTACGATGTCATCAACTCCTTCGGAGAGGCCTGGAAGCCGGACGTCATCGGCAATCCGACCGGCCCGCGCCGGCCCGATGAGTGGTACAATCTGGCCGCTTTCGCGCTGCCCGCGCCAGGCACGACGGGGAACGCAAAGCGTGGCATCATCACGGGGCCGGGAACGTGGGTGGTCAATCTCGGCCTCTACAAGGACATCTTCCGCATGCACGGTCTGCGCGCTGAATTCCGGGCGACGTTCGACAATCTGCTCAACCATCCGCAGTTCTCGATCGCGCCGGCGTCCGGCATGCTCGATCTGTCGCCGTATCTGATCGACGGCCTGACCGAGGACGGGGTGATGAACACGATGAACGAGATCTCGAGTGTCGAGAACTTCGCGCTGGGCCGCCGCATCACGCTGGGCGTCCGCGTCGTCTTCTGATGGCCACACGCCGCCGCGTCAAGCCTCGCCTCCTGGTCGAAGAACGGCGCCGCCGGATCCTCGACCTGCTCAAGACCCGCGAGCGCCTCACCGTCGAGGAGCTCGTCAAGGAGTTCCACGTCTCCGGGGTCACCATCCGGACGGATCTCGACGCGCTGGCACGAGCGCGCAAGGTCGTGCGATCGCACGGCGGCGCGCTCCGCTCGACCGAGCCGTATCCGGACATTCCGCTGAATGTGAAGGAGACGCTGCACCACGGCGAAAAGGTGCGCATCGGGCACGCCGCCGCCGCGCTGATCAAGGACGGCGACACGATCATCCTGGACTCCGGCACGACGACCGCGGAGATCGCGCGTCAGATCAAGCTGCTGAAGCTGCAGTCGCTGACGGTGATCACGAACGCCCTGACGATCGCGCTGGAGCTCGCCTACCTGCCGCACGTGCGCGTGCTGATGATCGGCGGCGACGTGCGCCAGCTCTCGGCGTCGACGGTCGGCCCGCTGGCCGAACGCGCGCTCGCGTCGCTCAACGCGGACCGCCTGTTCCTCGGCGTCGACGCCATCGATCTCGACATCGGCCTCAGCACGCCCGATACGTCCGAGGCGCAGGTGAATCAGTTGATGATCAAGGCGGCGCGCGAGGTGATTGCCGTCGCGGATTCGAGCAAGTTCGGCCGCCGCAGCCTGTCGATGATCGCACGCCTGAGCGACGTCCACCGCATCATCACCGACACCAATCTCGACGCCGACATGGTCCGCGTCCTCCGCGAACGCAACATCGACGTGCTCGTCGTCTGACCGGCCGCACCGCGCGGCCGGCGGCTGGACGACCGGCGATCGATCGACTAGACATCTCCAAAGGCCAATATCGTCACGAATGAAGCACCATCCGCTCGCCCTTTGGAGATGTCCGCCGAGCGGAGCGAGGCAAAGCAGACAGCGCGAAGCTAGCGAAGCGGAGCCTCCTTGCCGGTGTTGCACACTGGGCCGTTTGAGGCGGAGCTTCGCTAGCGATCCTCCACCGAACGCGCGCCGGTCTCGACGACTTCGAAGTCGCTGCCCTTGACACGCGTCAGCGTCTCCAGCCCCTCGAACCGCCGATCGGGCGCGATGGACATCAGCCAGTCGCGGCCGTTGTCGGCGACGAACATGCCGTAGCGCTTCAGGCCTTCGAGCACGGCCCGCGCGTGCGGCGGGAAGCCGGACGTATCGAAGCCGGCCTTGAGACGCAGCCGCTCGCCCATGCGCGGCAGGCTCGGATCGGTGGATCGACTCGCCCAGTGCGTCGCCGGCAGCACATAGCCACGGCGCGTGCGGCGCACGGTGACGCGCATTGCATGCCGCACCAGCCCCGCCGCGACTTCGTCGTATCGCACCACCGCGGGAAAGATCGGCAGCCCCGCCGCATCCGCCGACGTCCACCGCTCGGGCCGCAGCGCGCCCGTCCGCAGATCGAACGTCGCGGCGTTGTCCGCGCGCCAGCCCTTGTCCGTCTTGTAGGCGCGATAGAGCTCGTGCAGCTTGCCGTTGACGGGATCGACGACGAGCAGATGGCGATCGCCGGTGCCTTCGCGCTGGAAGCTGTCCAAGGTCTGGCCTGGCGTCGGCAGCGCGCCCGTCGCTTCGTTGCGCGCGAGCGGCCAGTTCTCGATCGGCGCGTTGTCGGGAATCGGGAACGGTCCCGGATCCGACTCGTTGGGATACTGCACGAGTTCCACATCGACGCGCCGCTGATCCGGCGGGACGATGATGAAGTTCATGTCCAGATTGAAATCCAGCGGCTTGTCGAGGCCAATCGACGCAACGATGGCGGCGGAGTCGCGGTGGACCGGCAGCCTGGAGATGTCCTGATTCCAGGGATTGTCGGCCGGGAACACCTGCAGGCGCCCGAGGATCGCGTCCGCTTCCGGCGTATCGAACAGCACGGGCGCGGCGATCGCGATCGACGGCGATGATTGCGAAGGAGAAGATTGGGCCGGGGCTGGCGGCGCGGCCGCCGGCCGCAGGCGCGCGTACGCGCCGCCCGGCAACAGATAGTGGATCGGCCACAGCTCGGTTCCGCGCTGGACGACGGTCTGCCAGTCGAACGGATCGGCGTCCGGCGCAGACAGCAACGCGAGCGACGGCCACACGGTGGACGCGGCCACCGCGAGCGTGGCCGCCTGCCCCGCGCCCGAGAGCGCGACGTCCGACGCGCGAAGCTGCGCGCGCGCGAAGCGATCGGCCACCTCGATCGTCTGGAGCGCATCGATCAGATATGGCCGGCCGGTGAGCAGTCCGTTGTACGCGTGGTTCGCGAGCACGCTGGCGACGGGGTGATCGCTGAGATCGAGATCCGAGAGCGACTTCAAGTGCGGCTCCGTCTCGACGCGAAACCGCATGCGCAGCTCGCCGGTCGCAGGCAGATCGACGCTGACGACATCCATGCCGGCGTCGAGCAGCGCGCGCACGCGATGCCACGAAGCCGCGGTCACCTTTCCGCGCAGGTCGACGTGAATGACCGTGCGCCGCGCCGCCGGGGCCGACGCTGGCGCCGATGCTGACGGCGCTGACGCTGACGCCGGCACGGCGCGACGGATGTGCAGCAGCGGAACCGTCTGCCGCCCGTGATGCCGCAATCGATACCGATCAATCACCACATCGTCTGTCGTGGACGACCCGGTCAACGTCCACGCAATCGTGCGTCCGACGGACTGACCACGGTCCGGAACGATGTCCCACGAGGACGCCGCCGCATCGACTCCGTCCTCGTCCTTCGCGGCATCGCGATAGAGCGCGGCGAGATCCAGCGTCCGACCGGACTTGTGCGCGTCGTAGTACGCACGGATCTCGTCCACGAGTCCGCGTCCGGGGAGATCCTCACGCACCTGTCCGCTCTTCGTGCATCGCAGCCGCTCGGGCGGCAGCACCGACACCTCGGGAAGGGCCTCGACGGCGGGAAGATCGAACGCACGCGCGATGAAGGCAAACGCCGACAATTGGTTCTCGTCCGAGTACGCGTGCTTGTGGTATCCCTCGGCCAGCGCGACGCGATTGCCGTGTCCGACGCGCGTGTCGAGCGCGCGCACCGTGCGGACGGTCAGGCGCGTGCCTTCGATGGGGAAGAAATCGAGCACCGCGGCCGACACGTGGACCGGACGCGGATACGCCGCGAGCAGCAGGCCCGCGTGATCGACGCCGGCGGACACGAGGCCGTGCGGGTCCTGTTCCGGATCGCTTGCGGGATCGTCGAAGATGCGATTGGCCATGCGCATCGGCAGCGACGAGATGAACGCGGACGGCGCGATGACGGCGATGCGTGGATCGAGCGCGCCGATCCACACGCTCTGAAAGCCGCCGCCGCTCGTGCCGGTGATCGCGACGCGCGCCGGATCGACGTCGCCGCGCGCGAGCAGATAATCGAGCGCGCGGATTCCGTCCCAGATCATCCAGCGCGCGATATTCGCGCCGGCCAGCGTCGCGAGATTGCCGAGGATGGCATGTTCGCCGCACACGAGGTCGTAGCGGGACGACTTGCGGGACGCGTCCCAGAACTGGCTGCGTTCACCCTGTCCGACCGGATCCCAGCAAATGACGATGAAGCCGAGACGCGCGAGGCGCGCGGCGAGGCGCTGGTAATTGACGAACGCCTTGCCGAGCGGCGAATGTCCGCATGCCAGGAGCACGGCGGGACGCCGCGCCGCTGGCGCCGACGTCGATGCCGACGCGGATGCCGGTGGTGCGTCGGGAACGTACACCAGCGCGGTGACGTGGATGCCGGGCAGGCTCTCGAAGATGACGCGCTCGATGCGATAGCCGTCCATCCGCTCGGTGCCGACGGTGCGCGCGTTCAGCGGCATGCGCGTCTCGGGCAGGCCGCCGATCGCATCGAGCATCGATTGCGCGACCTGGCCTCGCAGCGCGAGCAGGTCGGCCTCCGTGGCGACCGCGTCGAACCGCGCCTGCCGGCGCGCGTCCTGCCGCCACGCGCGATCGAGCTGCGCGCGGAGGTAGGGAGTGATGCGCGGGCCGTCGGGCGTAGCCGTCGAGACGGCCAGAGCGGTCTCGGGGGGCGAGCCACGCGAGCCGGCGGCCTGCGCAACGAGGATCTGATTGACTTCACCGCCGATCGACATCCACACGATCAGCGATAACACGAGCGCGCGTGCGACGCGAACGCCGTCGGCCGCGCTCATCGCTTGCTCCGCGACGCCGCCGCAATCGCGCGCAGCAGCGCACGCCGCGCGGATTCGTAGTCGTTGCCGTTCTCCGAGAATCCGGCCGGCCCTTTCGGATCCGCGTCGCCCAGCACGTGCGGCACGAGCCGCGTCAGCGCGGTCGACACGTCGTCTTTCAACCCGGCGCGCTCGGCCAGCGTCAGGATGACGTGATCCTGCAGCCCGCGGCGCAGGTTCGCCATCTGGATCGTCGAGATCGGTCCCGCGATGCCGCGGTTCTGATCCTGGTGCAGGACGTCTTCACCGGGATAGACGAGCACGCCGTCGCCGTTGAGGAAGCCGTTGTCGTCCTTGCCTTCGCTGCGGTTGTCGAACGTGACGGGACTCAGCCACACGTTCTGCACGCGGCTGCCGACGCGCTTCTGGCGGTTGTGCAGCCAGTGGACGGCGTGCCAGTAGAAATAGCCGTCGGTGTGATGCCTGAACGCCGTCCAGCCGGCGACGCGCGCGTCCGTCGCCGGACTGTCGATCAGCAGCACGCCGCTCGACGGACGCTGGCCGTTGTAGAACCAGCCCTGCTTGCCCGCGGCGCGCTCCGCGCGGACGCGCGCCGTGTCGAAATGCGCCGCGCCCGCGCACCAGATGTCGATCGCCCCGGCGATCTCGGGCACGTACTGCTTCGTCACGAACGTCGGCAGTGTCCGGCCGATGCCGGGATTGCGTTTGAGCCGTTGACCGAGCGCAACGATCGCGGGAAACTGCGCGGGCCGGGGCTCGTCCGGCATGTAGAGGAACGTGTAGGCGTGCGGCAGCTCGGCGCGGACGAACGTCATCCACTCGTCTGCCTGCGTCCACACCCGCTCGGGATCCTGGAAATCCGCGCCCGGTCCGTAGAACGTGCGCGGAACGATGCGATTGCCGATGCTCTGGCCTGGCCCTTCATAGCCCTGCGCGGCGGTGAAATCGGTGCCGTCGAAGCGTCCGCGCGCGGCGCGCACGCGGGCGGACGTGTAGGCGTGGACGAACTCGACGCGCTGGCGCTTCGCGAAGCGGTGATACGCCGCGTCGAGATTGCGGCCCGAATACAGCTCCGGCTGCGACGGCTCGTAATACACCATCGCGCGCAGCGTGTTCTCATCCGGCAGCGTGACGTCGACCACGTCCAGCGTCACCGGCAGCGCGCGCGAGCCGCGCTCCGTGGCGATGGCGATCTCGCCGCGATACGTGCCGGGCGGCAGGGCGCGATCGACGTAGACCTCGATCCAGATCGCCTGATTCCGGTTCGGCGCGACGCGCAGCGGGAAGCCGCCGCGTCCGGCGCGTGCGTTCTCGGGCACGAGCTGGACCGGCGTCCAGCCGAGCGGATCCGCGGGCGCGGACGGCGAATCGGGCGTGAAGCCCCACGTCGCGCGCGTCGCGCGCTCGACGAGCATGTAGTTGACCGAGAAGAGTTGAATCGGCCGGCCGCGATACTCCGTCGGGTCCGCCGCCGGCGGCTGATAGCGGATCACCGCGGCGCCAGCGCCAGCACTGCCTCCACCGGCCGCGTCCGCAGTGCGGGTCAGCGCGGGCAGCGATGCGGACAGCTTCTCGATGCCCTCCGCGCCGCCTTCGACGATCACCTGGAACGCGACGATTTCGTTCCGCGCGGCGACGAGGCTGATGGACGTCCCGTCCCACACGGCGTTGCGCGCCTTGTCCGGATGCGCGAGGCCGGTCTGCTTGACCTTCACGCCGTCGTGGACGGCCCACACCACCGGCGCGGCATCAACCGCGGCGTGGAGACGCGTCCGCTCCTCTGCCGCGATCGGCGCCTGGACGAGTGGCGCCAGGGCGAGCGGCGTCAGGACCAGCAGCGAGGCGGTGAGGAGGCGTGCGCGCCGGCCAGCGCGGCCGGACGTGGCCGAAGGGTGCGGAAGGAACATGCGTCGGGACCTCGATCGAAGCGGTACGAAGGTCGTTGTACGCCGCTGGCGCCTTCAAAGTCAAGCGATTTGAAATCATTTGAAAGATAACGCAATTTCATCGAGGGACCGCGAAGGCGCTTCGTGTAAGATGTCGCGCATCATGGAAATCCGGATCTACGACCGCAAGCCCGACCTGGCCGCGGCGGCGGCCACCGATGCGGCCGCGCGCATCCGCGCCGCCGTCGACGCGCGGGGCCGCGCGCGCATCATTGCCGCGACCGGCGCGGCGCAGTTCGAGTTCCTCGCCGCGCTGACCGCGCGCACGGACGTCCCGTGGGCACAGGTCGAGATGTTCCATCTCGACGAGTATGTCGGCCTGCCGGCGGATCATCCGGCCAGCTTCCGCAAGTTCCTGAAGGACCGGCTCATCACGCCGACGGGTCTCGGCCATTCGCACCTGCTGGACGGCGAGCAGGATCCCGAGCGCGTGTGCGCCGAGGTCGGCGCGGCGATCACCACGGCGCCGATCGACGTGGCGTTCGTCGGCATCGGCGAGAACGGCCACCTGGCCTTCAACGATCCGCCCGCGGATTTCCAGACCGAGCAGCCGTTCCTCGTCGTCGCGCTGGACGAGGCCTGCCGGCAACAGCAGGTCGGCGAAGGCTGGTTCGCGACGCTGGCCGACGTGCCGACGCATGCGCTGTCGATGTCCGTGCGCCAGATCCTGAAGGCGTCGGCAATCATGGCCATCGTGCCGGACACGCGCAAGGCGCCCGCCGTCCGCGCGTGCCTGGCCGGTCCCGTCGACCCGATGGCGCCGGCGTCCATCCTCCAGACGCACGCGCACACGTGCATCTACCTGGATCGCGCGTCGGCCGCGCAATTGCCGCCGGGCGTCGGCAGGGTCTCGAATTGATCGGGGGTGTCGAGTTGATCGGCAATGTCGAGGTGATCGGCGCCGCGCGACGCCCGCACCAATCCTGACGCCATCCGCACGCGACGTACATGGCCACGCCCATCAGGCACCTGCGCTGGTATATCGGCGGACTGCTGTTCCTGTCGACGGTCATCAACTACATCGACCGTCAGACGCTCAGCGTCCTCGCGCCGTATATCAAGACCGAGTTCAACTGGACGAACACGGACTTCGCGCTGCTCGTGATTGCCTTCCGTGTGGCCTACACGATCGGCCAGACCGCGTCGGGCCGCATGCTCGATCGCACGGGCACGCGCAACGGATTGAGCCTCGCCGTGCTGTGGTATTCGACGGCCGCGGTGCTGACGTCGCTCGCGGTCGGCTTCAAGAGCCTCGCGCTGTGCCGCTTCCTGCTCGGCACGGGTGAATCGGCCAACTGGCCCGGCGCGACGAAGGCCGTCGCGGAGTGGTTCCCGAAGCGCGAGAGCGGCTGGGCCGTCGCGCTGTTCGATTCCGGATCGTCGATCGGCGGCGCGCTCGCGCCGTTCATCGTCCTGTCGGTCTACCACTACTGTGGCACCTGGCGTCCCGCCTTCATCGTCACGGGGCTGCTCGGCTTCGTGTGGCTCGTGCTCTTCCGGTGGCTCTATCACCCGCCGGAAACGCATCCGCGCCTGTCGGCGGACGAGCGGCACATGATCCTCACCGGCCGCGCGGCCGCGTCGGACGCGCCCGAGGCCGCGCCGCTGAGCACGCGCACGCTGCTGTCCTTCCGCCAGACGTGGGGCATCATCATCGGCAAGTCGCTGACGGATCCGATCTGGTTCTTCATCACCGACTGGTTCGCCATCTACCTCGTCTCGAAGGGCTACCGTCTCGAAGAAAGCCTGCTCGCGTTCTGGCTGCCGTTCCTCGCGGCGGATCTCAGCAACTTCGCGGGCGGCGGCGTGTCGAGCGTGCTGGTGCGCCGCGGCTGGTCCGTCGGCGCCGCGCGCCGCTTCGTCGTGCTGTGCTCCGGCCTCGGCATGACGATGCTGATGGCCACGGTGTTCGTGACCTCGTTCGGCAGCCTGATTACGTGCTTCGCGATCGCGACGTTCGCCTACGCGGCCTTCTCCACGATGGTGCTGAACCTGCCGGCGGACGTCTATCCGATCAGCTCGGTCGCGACGGTCAGCGGCATGAGCGGCACCGGCGCGGGCATCGGGACGATTGCCGCGACCTACGCGGTCGGCTACGTCGCCGATCACTATTCCTTCGAGCCGGTGCTCGTCGCCGCCAGCCTGATTCCCCTGCTCGCCACCGCGGCCGTCCTGACGCTGGTCCGCAACTCGGCCGCCACGCGGCGCGGCCAGCTCCACACGATCTGACAGACGCCGGGCGGCGCCCCAGCCAGCCGCCCGGCCCCGCACCGGTCTGCCGCTGCCGCCACCCGTCCGTGCGGACCGCGTTCACGTTCCGCGCGCCGCTCCCGCCGCGCCCTGCGGAAGGCTCCTGCCGTCATTCCTCTTCTGTGTATCTCTTCGATATCAGTCAGATTGCAATCAAAAGAAAGCTATTGACAGAAACATTCAAAGCAAATACAACTGCACCGCCTCCCCAAAATTACCCACGTTCGAGGTCTTTGGAGAGAAGAACGCTGAAGGAGGACCCGTCCCTATGCGCGCTGTTCTATCTGCATCCCTGCTCGCGACGGCCGCGCTCGCGACCGCCGCGGCGCCGGCCGCCGGCACCACGTATCAGGTCGGCCCGACCCGCAGTTTCACGACGATCGGGCAGGTCCAGAACCTGCTCAACCCGGGCGACGTCGTCGAAGTCGACGGCAACGCCACGTATCCGGCGGTGACGCTCACCCGCCCAGGCACCGCCGCGCAGCCCATCACGATCCGCGGGCTGCGCGTGAACGGCAACCGGCCGATCGTGTCCGGCGGCACGAACACCGTGCAGTTCGAGCTGTCCACGCACACGGTGCTCGAAGGCTTCGAGATCACGGGCGGCTCGTCGCGCTGCGTGTTCGTCCACGCGGGCCACATCACCATTCGCGACACGCTCGTCCGCAACTGTCCGGCGCACGGCATTCTCGGCGCGGACGAGGACGCGGGCTGGCTGACGCTGGAGTACGTCGAGGTGCGGAACGCCGGCAACGGCACGAACCAGCATCCGATCTACGTCTCGTCCGATCCGGACGTCTATCCGGGCGCGACGTTCCGCATCAGCCATTCCTACGTCCACGACGGCAACGGCGGCAACGCCATCAAGAGCCGCGCGGAGCGGAACGAGATCTATTACAACTGGATCGAG
>Ga0187894_10001130_pt1 | contig 35314 bp, 19 predicted proteins | sample GBC1701081metaG_FD_136650 | JGI IMG/M metagenome (GOLD analysis project Ga0187894, IMG submission 136650) | White microbial mat communities from a lava cave in the Kipuka Kanohina Cave System on the Island of Hawaii, USA - GBC170108-1 metaG ...
ACCTCTATTACCGTTTGAACGTGATCCCGATCAGCGTCCCGCCGCTGCGCAATCGTCGCGACGACATTCAGGTGCTGATGAATTACTTCCTTGCCAAACACGGAACGCCGGCGCGCCCGATGAAAATCTCCGTCGACGCCAGGGGACTGATTATGAATTACGCCTGGCCGGGCAACGTGCGCCAGCTCGAATCGGCCATCGAGCGCGCTCTGCTGCTGGCCGAAGGCGACGAGCTCACCGCCGAAGACCTGCCAGTCGAAATCCGCGCCAGCGCCCAATCGGAAGGCGCCGGCGGATTCAAACTCCCACCCGAAGGCATCTCCTTCGAAGAACTCGAACGCTCGCTGCTCATCCAGGCTATGGAACAGACCGGCTGGAACATTACGCGCGCGGCAAGACTGCTGGGATTGTCGTTCCGCACGATGCAATACCGGCTGGATAAATTCGGGATCAAGCGGCCGAGCCGCGGCAAAGGATCAGCGGATGAATCGCCGGATGAAGGTGAAGACAGCGCGCAGGAGCAAGAATGACAGTATAGGCGTTCAGGCAGAGGCGAAGATCATCGGGCGATCGTTTCGCGAAGCTCCGCGAACAACGCGCAAGGTCATCAAGCTGGTATAGATGTTAAGAAAAAGAAGTTCGTAGTCCTTCGCCGAGGCGGAAGGTTTCGCCGGCCAATGCTTCCGCCTCGGCGAAGGACTACGAACTTCTTTTTCTTAACATCTATAGTTCGCGTTCAATCCGCTGGGATTCGGCAGCGCCCGGATCACAGCGCCGCCCAGCCGCTCATCTTGCCGGCCAATCACCGCTTTGGGGCGACCGAACGCGGCCCGGTACGCTCCGACGCCGAGGAAGGCGATGAGCTCCACAGTTCGTCAACATCTCTTTTAGTTGTTGGCTTCGGCTCCGCCCTCGCTTTCTCTTTCCGTCCCCGCGCATGCTCGGCGCGCTCCGACCTGATGCGTTCCAGCAAGACTGAAGCCGGCTCGTAATCGCGTCCTTCGCGGCGCGCAAGTTCGGCTTCGGTCGGCACGAGTTCGCCGCGAAAGGCTTTGGCAAGGATGGATTGCGGCAGCTTGTCCACTTGCGCTTTGGCCTTCCGGTAGCGGGCTTCAAGTTGATCTACGAGTATGAAGAGGGATTCGACGTGGCGGACTATCTCCGCCTGCTCGGCAAGAGGCGGCAGAGGTATTTTCAGCGCTTTTACTTCATCGCTGTTGATGTTATTGACACCACTGGTTGAGCGCGCGGGAATTTCAATTTGATGGCGAACATCGCGAATACCTAAAACCAGGTTCAAGTAAGACGAAAGTATTCGTGAATTGTTTGGTCGCAGGCGAATGAGATAACCGGCATAGGCAAACCCCTCCTCGCTTTCTCTGACAAGCGCCGCTTTTCCGACTAACGAGACGCTTCCATTCGATCTGATCAGCAAAACATCGCCAGGATGTAGTTTGAGTTGCTCAAGTTCATTAGCAGGCAAATCGGCATACTTCAAATCCGATTGATTGATCACTCCTTCGCCAATGTTCGGAATCCTCAGTACAGGAGTTCCATCTTTCTCATAGCTACACTTCTGCGATGTCCCGTATTTCAAGCCGCTGATTGTGTCTCCCACATTTACGATTGCCCAAGTCTCAGGTAGGTCGTTTTGATTGTCGGCGTCGGTCTCTTGAAGCAAGGGAAAGACAGGCCCAACGTTAGCATGTTCTTCCCGCCAATCCGCAGTCAGCCTGCCTGAACACGCCGCCGCCAGCACAGCCCGCCGAAAGCGTTTGAGGATCACGGGAATTTTCGCAAATCGCTGCTGGTAGGCGGCCACGCTGCTGAGCAGCGGTTTCAGTTTCGCCGCGATGCGGCGTTGTTCGGCGAGCGGAGGCACACGCAGTTCAAATTCTTTCAGCGTGCCATACTCGACGCTTTGAACCGTCGTGCCCTCTCGATTAAGGCTGAGTATCTCTTTTGACAAAGCTTTGAGAGAGAAAGCCAGCCACTGATTGAGGGATTCATCCCCTGAATCAAAACATTTGATGTCTTGGTTAATGGCCGCTTCTTTCTCAAGAATAGCAACCGGCAATGTATGTTTCAGGATACCGCTTCTCACCACAACTACGACTGATCCAGGCCGACAGAGTTTGGCAGACGAATTGGTGAGTCCGGATTCTGTGATCAACTCGCTGGCAGTATCAATTCGATCTGATTTGATGTCTCCTGAAGATAGCCAAGGAATATTGCCATTCCAATATTCAGCATTTTCTCTGCTAGGGGTGCCACCACTAAACGATTTGAATAAATCCTGGACCTTGCAGCATCCCCATCCCTCCGGCAATTCACTCACGCCGCCACCTCCTTGCCGCGTAGCGGCGTTATGAATTTAGCCGCGCGTTTCAACGCACGGTCAGGACACGAAAGATTGCGGCGTCGCGTCAGCGACGGTTGAATCATTGCGGCGCACGGTTCAATCGTCGCTGACGCGACGGGATGGATTGTGTTATCGCGTACCGTGGATTGAAATCCACGGCTAAAGTCAGACACCGCGATGCGGTGAAAACCAATCGTGGCTTGATGCGGTTTGTTCATGTTGTCATTTACCATTTTGGGCAGCCGCCTCTTCTTCTTTTTCAATCAGCGCAATGATCTCGCGCAAACCATCTACCACCGCTTCGAGTTCCGTGATCGCCTCGCTCGCCAAATCCTGCGGTTCGGGCAATTCGTCGGCGTCTTCAAGCGATTCGTCGCGCAGCCACGTGATGTCGAGCTTGTAATCGCGTTCTTTGATCTCGCTGATGTGGAATTTGCGGAAGCGGCCTTCCGGGCCGGTGTCGGCGCGTTTGCTTCCGCCGTTCGGGTTCGCGCCGTAGCATTTCTCGAAGTCGGCGAAATGTTCGCGCGAAAGCGGGCGCTCCTTTTTGGTGATGCCCGGCACGTTGGAGCGCGCGTCGTAAATCCAGACGTTTTCGGTCGGGTATCCTTTCTGCAAAAAGATGACGTTGGCTTTGACGCCCTGGCTGTAGGGCGAAAACGTGCCGCGCGGCAACCGCAAAACCGTGTGCAGGTTCGCATCCTTCATCACGATCTCAAAAACCTCTCCGGCTTTATTTTCAAACAGGCAGTTATCCGGCAAAACGACGGCGGCCCGCCCGCCGGGTTTGAGGATCGTCAGGATGTGCTGAACGAAGTTGAGCTGCTTGCTGGAAGTTTCGATGGTGAAATCGTCGCGGACGGGAATCTGGTTCGCGCCTTTCGTGCCGAACGGCGGATTGGTCAACACGCAATCGAAACCGCGGCCATCGAAGGGATCATAGATCGAATCGCCAAGTCTGATTTCCGGTTCGAGTTCGTGCAGGTAAAGGTTCATCAGGGCCAGACGGCGCGGACGCTGCACCAGTTCCTGGCCGAAGTAGGTTGATTTCCTGACGCGTTTGGCCACGTCGCGATCCAGCGCGCCTTTGGTCTCCCCCATCAACCATTCGTATGCTTCGACCAAAAAGCCCCCGACCCCGCAAGCCGGATCGCAGATGGTGAAATCGCGATGCGCGCGCGGATCGGGTTTGACCGCGCGCACGATGGAGCGGATCAGCTCGCGCGGCGTGAAATATTGCCCCGCGCCTTTCTTGCCTTCGTTGGCGGCGCGTTCGAGCAAGCCCTCAAAGGCTTCGGCCTTCACGTGAACGTCAAGCGCCGTCCACTCAGTTTCATCAATCAGGCTGGTGAGCTTTTTCAGGTTGACCGGATTGTTGAAGCGGGACTGCGCTCCGGCAAAGATGTCGCCGAGCAATCCTTTCTGCTGCCCCAGCGCGCGCAACAGGTCAACGTAACGATCGGTTAGTTCCGTGCCGCTGTAACTTTTGAGCTTCGGCCAGGAGCAGTCAACTTTCTTCGCGCCGCCTTCCTCCGTTGTTATCTTGAGCGCGGAAAGATCGATTCCGCGCTCGTCAGCCATTTTCAGAAATAGCAGGTAGGTGATCTGTTCTATGTAATCGCCGTAATCAATGCCGTCGTGACGCAGTGTGTGACAGAAACCCCAGAGTTTCTGGACGATGTCGCTCATGCCGCAATTGCCTCGTTGATTTGTCCGATGATGTCGTTGAGTTGATTGTCGAAAACGCGGTCGGCCCTGCCCCAGCCGCCGAAGCGGGTGAAGACGGGCAGTTCTTCAAAGTCTTCCCGGTCTATCGAAAGGTTCTCGACCAGATGATCGCGGATGCGGTCGAGCCATTGCCGCTGCTCTTCAGTGAATTTCCGTCCGGCGGCCACCTTCTCGAACGCCTGCCGCACGCGCTCTTCGGAGGTCAGCAGCGGCGCTTCTTCACTGGCGGCGTGTTTGACCATCGAGATGATGTCCGCCAGGGCTTTATGATAACGAACCTGATGCGCTTTTTGCAGGTTCTGGATCGTGAAACGCTCGTTCGTGGCGGCCAGCTTTTGCCGGAGTTCGCCGAGCGCCTGTGTGTTCCAGTCTTGCGGACGGTCGAGCAGTATGCGAATGGCGGCGATTTGCGCGGGATTCTCCTTGACGAAGCGCGAAAAGGCGACGAGGTAATCTTCCGGTTTGTACTCCTTGCCGTCCAGCCCGCGCGCCAGCCATTCGGAACTGACCGTGTCTTCGGCTTCGTAGGCGACCAGGAATGTGCGGGGAGCGCGAGGATAACCGGCGAGCAGCTTCTGAAACTTTTCGTCGCGCAGCAGGCTCATCGCGCGCGTGAAATCTCGGCGCAGATTGTCGGGCAGTTCGCCGGCGTAACGGCCCACGTCGCCGTCCGGGATGTAGGCGGCGAACATTTCGCGCGCTTCGGCGGACATTTCCTTTTCGATGCGTTGCAGCCGTTTGACCAGACAGCGGATGTTGTAATCGCGGTCGCGGTTGGCCCAGATGTCGTCAATGATCTGTTTGATCGCGCGGGTTTCGCGTTCGGGAGGTTCGGCGGTGATGGCCGTGGCTTTGCGGAAGTATTCGATCAGCGTCCCGTCAAAACAATCGAAGACGACGAAATGCGATTTGTCAGTAAACTTCTCGCCCTTGCGCGTGCCGCGTCCCAACATCTGCTCGAACAGGATGCGCGATTGCACCGGACGCAGGAAGACAATGAATTCCAGATCGGGGATGTCCACGCCGGTGGTGAGCATATCCACCGAGACGACTACGCCGGGTTCAGGGCGATTGCGAAATTCGCGTATGCGTTGCAGCGGACGATCCACGCGCCCGGTGATCTTCTGCACGAACGAATCGCCGCGTCCGAAGACATCGCGAGCGATGTTCACAAGGTTGTCGGCGTGCGAAGTGTGCGGCAAATCATTGACGGCGAAGATCAGCGTTTTTGGGAAACGCCCGTATTGCTGCTCGTGTTCGTCGCAATAGGCCCTGATCTCTTCAAGGATGCGGCGGTTTGAATCCGGCGCGGTGATTTTCCTTTCGACTTCGGTCGCATCGAACTGCCGTTCGTCTTCCAGTTGATCGAGTTGTTCGGCGCCGGTCGCCGGATCGATCATCCCGATCTGTTCGCCCTCTTTCAGGAAGACGCCTTTCATCCGCACGTCGGAATTGATCTTCACCACGTCGTAATCCACCAGATAACCTTCTCTGACGGCGCGTTCGTAGTCGTAACGAAAGACAATGTCTTTGAAATAGGCCTTGGTGTGCGCGGCCGGCGTCGCCGTCAGGCCGATCTTGACGGCGTCGAAATGATCGAGCGTCTTGCGCCAAACGGAAAGCTCGCCCGTCGTGTAACCGCGATGGCATTCGTCGGCGACGATGACATCAAAGGCGTGAATCGGTATGTCCAATTTTTCCGCATCGTCGTCAATCGGTTCATCGCCGGTGTTGAAAATCGCGTTGCGTCCAAACAGGTTGATCGTCATTCGCTGAATCGTCGAGACGTAAACGAAAGCGTGGCCGGGCTGAGGATCAATCAGATAAGTTGCGGGCAGAACGTTAGGGTCGAACTTTTCGTCTTCGTCGAAGTCCTCGCGTTGAAATCTCTGGCTGTAAACTTCGTAAATCTTATCGAACTTCTTGCTCGGCTCAGGCTCGAATGAGGCGAAGGCGCGCACGGCCTGCGCCGCCAGCGCGCGACGATCCACCATAAAGAGAATGCGCTTGGCGACGCCGGATTTCATCAGCCTATAAACCTGGTTCACCAGCGTAAAGGTCTTTCCCGTTCCGGTCGCCATCGCCACCAGCATTTCGCGCTTGCGCATCGCAATGGCTTTTTCAATTTCCAGGTTGGCTTCCTTCTGATACGGGCGCAGGCGTGAATGATCGTTCGGAGTCTGAGCAAGCCACTGGCAGCCGGTGTCAAATCCCCGCGCCATCATTTCGCGCAAAGCGTCAGGCGTGTGAAATTGGACGACCTTGCGCGATCTGTTCAATTGATGGCGTGCATCCTGAAACCAGATCACCTCGCCATTGGTCGAGTAAAGAAACGGCGCGCGATGGCCATCGAAATTCATCGGGCTGTTGACGACGCCGCGCGAGTAGCGTTGAGCCTGCGTCAATACGTTCTGCGGCCCAAGCGTCACCCTCTTGGCTTCAATAACTCCGAGAATCGCGCCATCAACGCACAGGGCGTAATCCGCCGGGCCGTTAGCCGTTGGAAATTCTTCAATCGCGCAGTTTTGATACCAACTCAGCGGGCGGGCAGAATCGAAAGGAGCTATCGTCCACCCACGATCACTCAGTTGAGGATCAATTCGCCGTTTGCGGGTTTGTTTTTCGCTCTCGTAATTCATGCGCCTTGCGCCGCTCCTTCCAAAGACCTTTAGTTGATTCAGGTTCTAGCGGGGGTTGCTTGCCGATGATTATGGTGTGAGGACATTGGCGGTAGTCTTTGACTCTATCGCACGGCTTCTTTCGCAATTGGGCCGCCTCTTCCAAAATGTCGCGGCTGACAGGGGAGACTACAAACGTGTCTTTTGAGCGGCATGCTGGGCAAAGCCTTCTCGGATGAGTTTCACCAGTCCATCCGGTGAGAGCAGTCCGATTTGGTTGACGATCAATTCCAGTCGGCTAGCGGCCATAATCAATCTCCTTTCGCTACCGCTAATTCTAAATCGGAACAGAAAAGATTGGTACAACCTACGAAGAAACGAAGATAACGAAGATATCTGCAAAAGTCACAAAAGAAAAAGGTAACGCTCAGCCCCAACGGGGCGGCCTGTAATAGCCCGGCGCAACGCGCTGGAGACATAGCGCGTTTAGCGTCTCAGCCCTGAAAAGGCGTAATATGAGGTCGGTTATTACGCCCTTTCAGGGCTGCTATGAATGATCGCCATGTTTTCCCAGCGCGTTGCGCCGGGCTATTACAGGCCGCCCCGTTGGGGCTGAGCAGTTACAGAAAAAGTATTGAATCCGTTCTTCTCGGTCACGTAACGTTTCCTCGTGGTTTGTACATCTGTCTCAAAGTTGATCGCTTTGATTTAGTAATGAACGACTGTCAGCCTCAACCAGATGGATGTCACCTCGCTTTGATCGCTTCGCTCAAAATCCGCCCGACGCTGTTGCTTGGGGTTTCGATCCTGAGCAGCGCCGCAAGCGTCGGGGCAATATCCGCCGGGCTGGAGGCGCTGTAGTACGCTCCGGCCGCGACTCCCGCGCCGTAAAAGATCACGGGCACGTGCGTGTCGTAAATGTATGGCGTGCCGTGAGTGGTTGTCACGCCTTCGCCGATGAAGAAGAAAGGTTGCGGCACTACGACGAGGTTGCCGTTGCGCTGGGCGTGGAAGCCATTCGCCACGCTGCGAGCGATCTTCGTTTGCGGCAATCGGCCCGAGAGAATCTGTGAGCGTGTGAAGCACTCGGCGACGCCCGCCACTTTCAGCACTGCCTGGCTCGCCACTCGCTCGGCATCTTCAACGGCGACTTTGCGGCGTTCGATTACGGCTTCATCGAAATAGACGTTGCCGTTGACCAAGGGCAGAATCCATTGCTCTTCGCCGAAGCTTTTATTGAGCGCGTTCTGGACGGCGTCGGTTACGGACTTCGGCTCGATCTTTCCGCCGAGGCCGTACTGCCGGGCGTGTTCCGGCACGGGCGCGACGCCGTGATCGGCGGTCAGCGCGACGACGACGCGGTCGAGGCCGATCTTCTGGTCGAGATAGTTGAAAAATTCGGCCAGCGTACGGTCTGTTCTGAGCGTCATGTCCTGCACTTCGTGGCTGTATGGGCCGTACATATGACCGACCAGATCGTTCGCCGAAAAACTGACGGTCAGCAAATCGGTTGTATCGTCCGCGCCGAGTTGTTCGTTTTCAATCGCGGCTTTGGCGAAATCAATCAGATAGTCGTTGGCGAAAGGGGTATATTCGAACCGGCTGTAGAAACGCGGCCCCGGACCTTCTTCGCCGCCATTGATTGTGTAGGGAAATTTGTTTCCCGCGGCGAATTTTTCGTAAGGCGCGTCATCAGCGGTCGAGCGCTGATAGGCCGATTCGGGCAAGAGTTTTTCCCATCGTTTGCCGAAGAAGCGGTCGGGCCGCATCTCCCGGTTGAACGTCTTCACCCATTCAGGCAGATCGTCGAAATAATACGCGCTCGAAACCAGGTTGCCCGCGCTCGCGTTGAACCAGTATGCGCCGTTCGGACGTTTGCCCGCGGGCAGTATGGCCGAGCGGTCTTTGAACGAAACGCCGATGACTTTGGCCTGTCCGCCGCTCGCCAACTTTAATTCATCGCCGATTGTCGAACCGATCATTTTCGACGGAGACATCCCCGTCGCGCCTTCGGGTCCGCCAAGCAGTTTGACGTTGCTGTCGCTGACGCTGGTGACGCGCCTTCCCGATTCACGGTCGAACCATTCGTTGCCGATGATGCCGTTCATCGCCGGAGTCGCGCCGCTCATAAACGTGGCGTGGCCGCAGGCAGTGTAGGTCGGCGTGTGAATATAGTTGGCGTTCGTAAAAACGGCCCCGCCGTTAACCAATCGTTTGAACCCGCCTTCACCGAACTGATCATTGAACCGTGTCAGGTAGTCGTAACGGAACTGATCAATCACTATGCCGACGACCAGACGAACCGGTTTCGCGGCGTTTGGCGACGCATTGGCGGCGCGGCGGCGCTGTTGCGCGGCGGCAGTCGAAGTCGAAAAGAGGTTTGAAAGCGCGAGAATAAGACAGAGCGCGGGCGCAAACTGATAGCGCAGCCGCTTTAGCGAGCTTATTGGCATGATCTCTCCTTGTAAGGTGTTTTTTGCGCAGTAATGCGATGACGCGAGCAAGCATAATCGCCGCGGGGGGTGATGACAAGATTATGTCTGTTCGCAGGCCCGGCAACGACCTTAATTTCTCGTTACGGCCCGCCGCGTCGCCAAACTCACGCGAAAACATTTGGAGATTTCACTTGGTCTGACCATAATGCGGCAGATGAAGTTCACCGATAGAAAGCACTCTTACGAATTCACATCGTTGATCTGCGCGTTCTGTTTCGCAGCTTTCATTTCGATAATCTCGATTGAAAACGCCAACGGACAGAGTGCGCCCGATCAGAAACCGAATCCGAATCCGAATCCATCGCCGGCCCCGCCGCCTGCAAGAAGGCCGCAGCCGAGCGAATTGCAGAAAGCGCTCAACGAATTTCGCATTCAGATGGGACAGGCCGGCGACGGAGGCGGGGCGCGTAAGCTGAAAGCCGCGGGCAAGCAGAACAGTCTGACCGGGCGCGTTTACGAATACTTCCGCAATGATTTCCTTGACGCCGTCCCGCACGAAGTCAGCCAGCGCGGCGGAACCAAATCCCTGCTCAGGCGGAATCAATACGGGTTCAGCGTCAGCGGCCCCGTCGTCGCGCCGCGAATTTACGATGGGCGCGGGCGAACGTTCTTCTCGGTCTCCTTTGAAGGCACGCGCGAACGCATCGCCCGGAGCGCGCTCTTCACGGTACCGACCGACAAACAACGCAGTGGCGATTTTTCGGACCTGGTGGACAGCGCCGGGCAACCCGTGCTCGTTTACGATCCCGCGACCACGCGGCTGAATCCGAATTACGATCCATCCCAGCCGATCTCGACCGGCAATCCGCAATATCTGCGGGACCCTTTCCCGAATAACGTTATTCCCGAAAACCGAATTGATCCGGTGGCGCGCGCGCTCGTTGAAATGTATCCGAGACCGAACATCGCGGTCGGGCCGTTTCTGTCGAACAATTACTGGGTAATTTCGCCGGCTGAAAATTCCGCCGATGGCGTGATCGCCAAACTCGATCACAGGCTGACCGAGAAACAACAGTTGTCGGTCAACTTCAATTTTTCCGGCGGCCTACGCAAATCGCCGGAATTCTTTCCAGGGCCGGCGAATTCAGGCAGCCCGAGTTATGAGTATGAAAATGGCGGCCTCGCGATATCCAACACGTATACGGCCGCGCCGCGCGTCGTCTGGACGTTTCGAGGATCGACTTCGTACAGCAAAACCAATTCGCTCGAAGGCGACGCGAAGCAGGATTATCCGAAACAACTCGGGTTGAACGGACTCTTTTCGACCTTCTTTCCGCGCTTCGTCTTCAGCGGGAGTTATCTTTCAATGGGGCCGGCGACGGCCGTGTTTCGCGACCGGAGCCATTCATACAGCGGCTCGTCTTCGGTTTCGATCAATCACAAATCGCACACGTTGAATTTGACCGCGCTGGCGCGCCGCTCGCACGTCAATTCGTTCAGTCCATCGTATCCGTCGGGGCTGTTCGTCTTCGGAAGTTCGATTACCGAGGCGCCAGGAGTCGTAAACACCGGCAACGGATTCGCGCAGTTTCTGCTTGGATTGGTCACACGGGCCGAAGAAGGGATCGTCCTGCATCCGTCGTATTACAGCAAAAACTTTTTTGACCTGAATGTGAGCGATGAATACCGCGTGCGGCCCGGTTTGACCGCTGATGTGAGTCTGAGCGTGGAGATCGCCACACCGCGCGTCGAAAAATACAATCGTCAATCCACCGTCTCGCTCAACCACATCAACCCGGCAAATGGCAAACCCGGCGCGTTGATTTTCGCCGGTCGTGACGGCGTTGGACGCGCGCTGCAACCGGTTACAGTGCGGTGGGAGCCCAGCGTCGGGCTGGCGATCAATCCGTGGAATGATCGCAACACCATTGTCAGACTCAACTACAGTTTGAATTACGAAGACTATCCGCTTTACGGGCGCCATTTCGGCACAAATGGGTTTAACGCCACGCCCGTGTTCAATTCCCCGAATGATCAGTTGGAACCGGCGTTTTTGCTGCGCGATGGGGCGCCACTCAATTTCCAGCCGCCGCCCCTGCTCGACGCGACGGCGGCGAACGGAACCGAAGCCGATTACATTGATCCATCGGGTCTGTTGCCGGTGAATCAACAGTGGAGTTTGAGCGTTCAGCGCGAACTGCCGCGCTCGCTCGCGATTGAAGCGCAATACAGGGGATGGCGCGGCTCGCATCAATTCGTTGACAGCTTCATCCGGCTGAACGCCGTGCCGGTTGAATACCTGCGATACGGTGACCAGCTTTATGACGATGCGTTCAGGAATTCGTTGCGTCCTTATCCGCAATATCGCGGTCTCGATCTCGGCGGGGTCTTTCCGGGCGGCGACGTCGAAGGTCATTCGTTGACCATGACTTTGGATCAACGTTTGACCGGCGGTCTGTTCGGGCGCGCGAGCTACCGTTTGGCGAAGACGATGGATAATTACTCCTCCGGAGCGGCGCAAGACCCGCATAACCTACGCGACGAGTGGTCGCTGTCGGCTTCGGACGTGACGCATTCGGTGCAAATCAGCTACACGTATGAACTGCCGTTCGGCAAGGGCAAAAAGCTGTTCAACGATGACGATCCGATGTCGCGCATAATGGCCCCTCTGCTCGGAGGCTGGAGTTTGAGCGGACTGACTACGTGGCGTAATGGCGCGCCGCTCATCATTCGCCCGCTATTCAACCGCACCGGCGGGATCGTCGGCAACCTGCGCGTCAATGTCGCTCCGGGCGCTGACCCGGAAGTCGAGGAACAATCGCCGCAGCAATGGTTCAACCCTGCCGCGTTCGCGCAACCCGACGACTTCACGCTCGGCGACGCGTCGCGCACGCATCCAAACCTGCGCGGGCCGAGCGATCAATTTCATCACCTGTCGCTGACCAAACGAATCGAACTGAGCGCCGACACTTCTCTGGAGTTCGTCACCGAAGCGTTCAACTTCCCGAATCACGCGAATCTCAATGATCCCGACACGCGCGTCGGCCCGGATTCCAGCCCGAATCTGAACGCCGGAAAAATCATCGGCTCGACGGGCGGGCGGGTAATGCAACTGGGATTGAGAATTCTCTTTTAGTCGAATCAGATGAAAAGATTGACTGTAACGATATTGCCGGCGCTGTTGCTGGTTTTTGCGTACGCATCGCCGGCGTACGTGCAGAAGGAAAAAACAGAAAACCCCAAAGGTTTGATCAAAATCCCGGTCTGGGTCGAAGAGGTTGAAGACAAATTCTGGAATGAAGGCAAGCGCCAGACCTTCAAGGTTTTCATTGAGGATAGAGAAGTCCCAATCAAAAGTTTTCAAGGCCCGCGCAATTCGACGATTCTCCTCGTGGTATTCGACACAGTGGCGAGTCTGGCGCGTGTTGATCAGGCTCGCGCCGAATTGAGCGGGGCCGTCAAAGGCTTGCCTGAAAACTACTGGATCGGATTGTTGCGCGCGCAGGATGAGTTATCGGTTATTTACGAGCCTACTCCGGACCGCGAATCGCTCATGAAAAAGATCCAAACCATGCCGGTTGCGGGTAAGGCGGGACTGCTCGACGCGCTGGAACCGGTTTCGCGTCTTGCCACTGGAATGTTGCAAAAGGCCGGAGTGCGGCTGTGCGTGCTTTACGTGACCGACAGCGCGATTGGGAATTACCGGGCCGATTATCTCAATCCCGTAATCAATTCCAGCGACGCGGGAGATTTGAGCCGTCGTTTTTCCGACCGCGCCGTGCAGGAACGGATGAGCCGTCTGGCGGAATCTCTGGCCGAATTCACGATCCCGGTCTTCATTCTCCACCTGGAACATCGGAGCGACACGTTGAATCTGGCCTATCAAAGCGGCCTCGAACGCATTGCGGCTGTTTCGGGCGGAAGCGCGATCTTTTGCCGCACAACCGATGAGATAAAACCTTCACTCGATAAATTGCTGACGCGCATTCAATCAGTCTATTTCCTGGGCGTAGACGCGCCGGACGCCAAACGTCAGCCGGCAAAGATCCGCATAGAAGCTCAGAGCGAGGCAAAACAGTTCGAACGCGTCAATCACGCCGGTCAGATCAACGTGGGAAGAACATCCCGTTTTCAAGCAAAATAAAACCATGAAGAAACGAAGGACACGAAGAGGATCGAAGATAGAGGGCCGAAGATCGCGGCATCGCGCGTAAGGCGATTCTCGATCCTCAATCCTCTTCGTGTCCTTCGTTTCTTCGTGGTTTTATTTTGTTTGAATTCCATAGCGCCGCCTCAGGCGATCTCGAAACACGCCAGGAATTCGCGGTTGCCGTCCGCTCCGAGGATCGGAGAGTCAATGACGCCAAGAGAGCGCATCCCCAGGCCGGCGGCAAAGGCGGTGATCTCTTCGACGACGCGCCTTTGCGCCGCCTCGTCGCGCACGATTCCGCCTTTCCCAACCTCTTCGCGCCCGACTTCAAACTGAGGTTTGATGAGCGTGATCACGAAGGCTGGTTTCCGAACCAGGGGCGGAACGACTGGAAGGATTTTGGTCAGGGAAATGAAGGAGACGTCGGCGACGACGATGTCGAAACGGTCAGTGAAATCATCCGGCGAGAGGTAACGCGCATTGACTTCCTCGCGCGATTCGACGCGGCTGTCCCGCCGCAATTTCCAATCCAACTGGCCGCGCCCGACGTCAACCGCCACGACGCGCGACGCGCCACGTTGCAGCAGACAATCGGTAAACCCGCCCGTCGAAGCGCCGATGTCGAGACAGATTCTGCCCGCCGCTTCGATCTCGAAATGGCCGAGCGCGGCGGCCAGCTTCAAACCGCCGCGGCTGACGAAAGGCATCGGCTCTTTGATTGTCAGCTCGATGTCAATCGGAACCAGATGCCCGGCCTTGTCCAGTCTCTGTTGATTGCTGAAGACCTGCCCCGCAAGGATCAGCGACTGCGCCTTCGCGCGAGTGTCGGCCAGCCCACGCGTCACAAGCAGCTTGTCCAGGCGTTCTTTGCCGGTTTTCGGTTTCATTGCAGTTATCGCCTCACGAAAACGATCTATAGCGCGCCCAGCCACAATTTGAGCCTTTCCAGATGCGAAGAAAAAGAGAATACGGAACAAACGGAAATAACGGAACAGACGGAGAAGGACAAGTTTTAGTAAACCTTCCGTTTGTTCCGTTATTTCCGTTTGTTCCGTATTCTCTCCCGCGCCTTAAAGGCTTTTATGATCTTCTTTCGATTATGAAGCGAGCTATCGCGTCCAGTATTGACGTATCGCGGCGCACTTGTCGCGTCGCTCGGACAGCCTCGCGGCAAAGGCGATTCGCCATCTCTCTGGCTCCGTCAATTCCGTAGAGCGCGGTGTAGGTCGCCTTCTGGCTTGCGGCGTCCTTGCCGGCGGTCTTGCCCAGCTCTTCGCTGGTTGAGGTCTCATCCAGCAAGTCGTCGGCGACCTGAAAGGCCAATCCGGCCTTCTCTCCATATTCGGTTATTGAATTCAATTCGTCATCGCTGGCGCCGCCGATGATTGCGCCGATGCGAACCGCGCAGCGGATCAAAGCGCCTGTCTTGGCGCGGTGAATCTCTTCGAGCTGCGCGGCGGTGACGTGTTTGCCTTCAAACTGAATATCCAACACCTGGCCGCCGATCAATGCTCCCGTCGTCGCGGACGCGTGAGCCACTTCTGAAATCACGCGCGCTTTCGTCTCCGGGCTTGACGCTTCGTAACGGGCGAGCGTCAGGAAGGCTTGGGTGAGCAACGCGTCGCCGGCGAGGATCGCCATCGCTTCGCCGAACTTGATGTGGCACGTGGGCAGCCCGCGGCGCAGATCGTCATTGTCCATCGCCGGCAGATCGTCGTGAATCAGCGAGTAGGTGTGAATCATCTCGAGCGAGCAGGCCGCGGGCAGAATCGCTCTCTCATCGGCGCCGAAAACCTCGCCTGTCGCAATGGCCAGAATCGGGCGCAAACGCTTGCCGCCGGCGAAGACGCTGTATCGCATCGCCTGGTGGATGATGGAAGGACTCTCCGATTCGGATGGAAGCAGACGATCAAGCGCTTGGCCCACTTGAAGGGCTTTTTGCTGGAAATATTGAGTGATGTTCACGATTGGTTCGGATTTACTGGATTTAGAAGGGGACTGAATCATCGGCGTCGCTTTCATCTTGAAGTGTTTCTCCTGATTGGATCCGTGGACTGACCGAAGCGGCCTTGGCCGCTGAAAGAGTTTGGGTAGTCTCGGCGCTATTCATTGGCGCGTCTTTTGAGACTTCAAAAGGCACGACTCTGATTTCGCCTCGCTCCCTTAAAAGCATCTCGACTTTGCGTTCGGCGTCTCCCAATTGAGACTGGCAGCGGCGCGCGAGCGCCACGCCTTCCTCGAAAAGCTCCAGCGCGCGCTCGAGCGGCAGATCACCTGATTCGAGATGCGCGACTATCTGCTCCAGTGAAGCCAACGAAGATTCAAAGCTTTGTTCCTGCCCTTTGTTTTTGGCCATAATTTTTCTCTTTTCCGAATTGGCTATTGGCTGATGAACCAAAAATTCAACACAAAGGGTCAAAGGGACAAAGGTTCAAAGGGGCCTTGGGGTTTACGTTGGGACAATCTTTGGCCCTTTGTGTTTTTGCAAACCGGTCCAAATCAATCTGCCCGGCAGCCCACCTCCCCGTCTTCAAAACGTAGCGCCAGCTTCTGTCCGGGCTTTACCATCGCCGCTCGCGAGACCAGGTCGCCGGCCTCATCCTTTACCATCGCGTATCCGCGCCCCAGCACTGCGAGAGGTGAGAGCATATCGAGCTTGCCCGCGGAGACGGCCAGGTTGTGTCGTTGGGATTCCAACCTTCTCTGAACCGCGCGATCGAGTCTTTGAGCCAGCGCATCCAACCTGGAGGATTTGATTGCGATCAGAGCGCGAAAATCGGTCCCTTCGAGCCGGCGTTTCGCGTCTTGAAGACTCGAGCCGGAATTTCCCACGCGCGCCCGGAGGGCTTCAGCCGCGCGTTTTTCAAGCTCACGGCATTTTGCCGAGAGCGATAAGACCGTCCTTGCCGTCTCCGCAAATCCGCGGCTCTCGATCAGACCGCGCAATTGCGATTTACGCAAAAACAGAGAGTGATTCATCGCGCGCGCCAGCCCGTTTTGCAGATATTCGATCCGCACCGCCAGATCGCTCGATTCCGCCGCTACGATCTCGGCGGCCGCGGAAGGCGTCGGAGCGCGATAATCCGCGACGAAGTCAGCAATCGTGTAATCGGTTTCGTGGCCGACGGCGGAGACTATCGGGATTTCAGACTCATAAATCGCGCGCGCAACCTGCTCCTCATTGAACGCCCACAAGTCTTCGATCGAACCGCCGCCGCGACCGGCGATGATCACATCAATCTTATTGCTGGGTCTCTTCGCATGCTTGTTGAGCAGGCGAATCCCCTCCACAATTTCGCGAGCCGCGCCCGCTCCCTGCACTCTGGCGGGCGCGATTATGACGTCAATCCCCCGGTTGCGCCGTTCGAGTATTTGGAGCATATCACGCAGCGCGGCGCCGACCGGGGAAGTCACGATCCCGACACGCCGCGGCAGCATCGGCAGCTTTCTCTTACGCGATTCGTCAAACAGTCCTTCGGCGGCGAGCCTTCTGACCTGCTGCTCGAACGCGAGTTGCAACGCGCCGACGCCCAGAGGCTCCATGACCTCAACGACAATCTGATATTCGCCGCGAGGTTCATAAACGCTCAGACGGCCTCGCAATCGAACTTCAAGCCCATTCTCAGGCTCGAAGCGCATCAGCCGATTCCACTGTCTGTAGAAGACCGCGCGCAACTGCGAGTGCGAATCCTTCAACGTGAAGTACCAGTGGCCCGATTGATGCCGCTTGTAATTCGAGACCTCTCCCTGCACGTGCAGGGCGAAATATTCGGATTCCAGCGTCTCTTTGACCTGTTCAGTCACCTCGGTGACGCTAAGCACACGCCGCTCGGCAAAGAGCGCGGCGAGCAATTTGGAGCTGGAATCATTCATACGATTTCGTCCTCATAGGCCGCATGCTATATTTGCCGACCTAGTAAACCGAGACATTTGCTATGCCTCATTTATCAATTGTCATACCGGCATATAACGAAGAGAATCGCATAGGTCGGACTCTTACGGAAACTTTCGACTATTTAGACAGACAGAATTATGCGAGCGAAATAATTGTAGTCAATGACGGTTCAACTGACCATACTGCTGAAACGGCGCATAATTTTGGGAGTCGAACGAAGGTCAGGTTGCGATTGATTGAAAACCCTGGGAATCGTGGTAAAGGCTATTCCGTGCGAAATGGAATGCTTCAAGCCGCGGGCGAGATCGTTCTTTTTTTCGACGCTGATCTGGCGACCCCGACCAGCGAGATAGTCAAAGTGATCGAGCCGATCGCCAGGGATTGTTACGATGTCGTCTTCGGATCGCGCGCGATTGATCGCAGTTTGATCGGAACGCATCAATCCTTTTTTCGCGAGAACATAGGACGAGTTGGCAATTTGATCCAGTTCGCATTCACAGGTTTGAGATTCAAAGACACACAGTGTGGATTCAAAGCGTTTCGAAAGGAAGCCGCGCAATCCGTCTTCAAGCTGCAACGGATTGATGGATTCGGTTTTGATCCTGAAATACTCTTCATCGCCAAAAAGCAGGGTTGGCGGCTGCTGGAAACTCCCGTCCGTTGGAATCACATCGAAGGCTCAAAATTGAACCCGGTAATGGCGCCGGTCAAAGCGCTCATGGAAGTCTCAACGATCAGGTGGAATAATCTGGTTGGTAAATACGATGAGTAGGCTAAACGTCAACATTGATCATATCGCGACAATCCGTCAGGCTCGCCGGACCAATGAACCGAATCCGGTCTCCGCCGCCGTGATTTGTGAATTGGCCGGGGCTGACGGAATCACAACCCATCTTCGAAGCGACCGGCGTCACATTCAGGATTACGACCTGATCGCGCTCAAACAGGTCGTGATCACGCATCTCAACGTCGAGATGGCCGCGACCGACGAGATGGTGGAGATTGCGGCGCGCGTCAAACCGGACGTCGTCACGTTGGTGCCCGAACGCCCACAGGAGATCACGACCGAAGGCGGGCTCGATGTCACATCGAACCAAAAAGCGATCCGCTCGGCAATCAAAAAATTGAACGACGCCGGAATATTCGTCGGTCTTTTCATTGATCCCGATCTCGAACAGATCAAGGCCGCGGGAAAGTTGGGCGCTTACCAGATCGAAATCTGCACCGCCAGTTACGCTCAATTGAACGAGCATCCGGGAGACGCGACCGTGCGCAGAATCGGCGAGATCGAGAGGGAATTGGCGCGCATTGGAGCCGCCGCGCGTTCGGCGGCAAAAGCCGGATTGAAGGTCGCGGCTGGTCACGGATTGACTTATCGCAACGTCGGCGCGGTCGCTCGCATATCTGAGATCGAAGAATTCAACATCGGACACAACATCATCGCGCGAGCCGCATTGGTCGGACTCGACCGCGCGACGCGTGAGATGATCGAGGCGATCCGTATCGCACAGACGAAGTAACTACTTTCTCAGGGAGGCGAAGAAGATTACGGAAAAGACGGAAAAGACGGAAAAGACGGAACAAACGGAAACAGGTCAAGAGCCTTTCCGTCTGTTCCGTTTTTTCCGTCTTTTCCGTAATCTTCCTGCCTCATCTGCTGAGCATTTATGAGCTTTTTTCGGCCGAACATACTGCTTTCTTTACTACCGCTCGCATTGATCATCTGCCTGCTGGCTGGTCCAACACGACAGGCGCGCGAGGCGTATCAGCAAAATCCCTCCCAAAAAGAGAGCAAAGCAAAAAAACCGCCGATCAGCTCTCACGTGATCCTGATCACGATCAACGGCCTGCGGTCGGATTTTGTCACGAGCGCGGAATCGTATCGCCTGCGCATTCCGACCATTCAGTCGTTGCGATCGAAGGGATCCTATGCGGTGGGAATCGAGAGCGTCTTTCCTTCGCAGACCATTCCCGCTCATGCGACTGTGGTTACCGGATCGCTGCCGGCTGATCACGGCGTCACCTCCGATTACTCTTTTGACGAGAAGAACGCCCTTCAGTCGAAAGAGCCATACAGGTCGGCCAACGAGATCAAATCAGACACCATCTTTGAGCTGGCCCGGCGCACCGACCTGATTACGGCGGCTGTTGGTTTCCCTCTTACCACCGGCGCCGCGATCAATTTCAATTTGCCGGATACGGCTGAAGACTCCCTCAAAGCGTCAGCCGCCGCCGAGATCATCGAAAAACATCGCTCCAATTTGCTGCTGATCAATTTCACATCGTTTGATGTCACACAGCGGCGTTATGGCCTGCTTTCAGTAGAGTCCCTGGGATCGCTCGAGCTGATTGACGGGCTGGTCAAAAAAATCGTTGATGCGACTGAACGCTCCCGAATAGCCGGGGAGACGACCTTCATTGTACTTTCCGATTCCGGCGCGTCAAAAGTCGAGAAGGAGTTCAACCCGAATGTTATGTTGGCCAAAAAGGGGTGGCTATCTTCAGACGCTCAGGGGCGAATCGTTTCGTGGCGGGCCGTCGCGCAATCCTTCGGCGGTTCCGCGGCCATCTTCGTCAAAGATCCGCAAGACGAAGCCTTCGGTCGTGAGCTTGAGGCGTTCTTCAACCAGCAGGCTGAGAAGCCGGACAGCCCGATCTGGCGCGTCATCCCCAGGCGCGACGCGGCCAAAATCGGCGCGGACCCGCGTGTAGCCCTCTATCTCGACGCGGCTCCGTCTTACGCGATATCGTCCAAAACAACCGGTTCATCCATAACCAATATAACCAAGGCCGCGGATCGCACAACGCGCGGTTACGCGCCTTCACGAGCGGAGATGCGGGCTGTGTTCATCATTGCAGGTAACGGAATTAAATCCGGCGCGCAGTTGGAATACGCGCGGTTAATTGACGTCGCGCCAACGGTCGCGAGACTCCTTGGTTTGGAAATGAAAACAGCGCGGGGTAGAGTAATTTCCGAGGTGATCAAATAACTTATGTACTGTCACCGTTGTGGAAACCGTCTGGCGTCTGAAAGCCTCTACTGCAACCGTTGTGGCTCAAAGGTGGAAAGCCAAAGCGCAACCGCGCCGCGCCGCGCCGCGCATCTTGCGGCGCCTCCTCCGCGGCCCGCTCGTCGCGCGCCAACAGTCCCCTCTTTCTCCGATCAGGAACCGGTTGAAGAGTACGAGGAAGATTACCCTGACCGCTACGCTGAAGGAGATTACCGCGAAGACTCAGCGGATGAAGAGCGGGTAATTTTCGAAATCACCCCGGCGTTTTACGAAATCGTCCCGGCTTACCTGTGGGCGGCTGTGTTATCGTTGATCGTAACTGCGGTGGTCGCCTATGCGCGCGGCAATTTATTGTTTGCGGTAATCGGCGCCGCGATATTTTTCATAATGCCGATTATTCGACATATTCGGCTGAAACATACGGTCTATACCCTGACCACCACCAAAGTTGAGATCCGGTCAGGGATATTTTCGAAGTCCGCGCAAAGTATTCCGCTGCGCCATATACAGGATGTGACAGTCAGCGAAACGCTGAAGGAACGCGTGATCGGCATCGGAGACGTGCTGATTGACAGCGCGGCGTTGGACAGTAAAATGGTGATGAATAACATCAAGAGCCCGCGCAAGTACGCAGATACGATTCTGGATCAATTGCAGTATTGGAATTGAAGGGGGGCAGCGCCAAAACATATGTGTAATTTCTCGGCAATCTTCCGCGTGTTCCGCGTTTTTCTTACGGTATCGTTTTCCGTACTGCTTTTGACCGTGAATGGTGTTCAAGGTCAAAGTAAAGCTAAAGAGCTATTGCCTGACCGTCTCGGGGATCGCTGGCAGGCAGTGAGCCAGGCGCGCGTCTTTGATGCGCAGCGACTTTCAAGCCTGCCTGACGCGGATGTCCTGGCAGAGTATGGGCTGCAAAGAGTCATCAGTCGCGTTTACAGCGACGGCAAGGCCAGAGCATCGGTTGAAGTTTTTGAACTGAATTTCATCTCCAACGCATATGGCCTGTTCACGTTTAACCGGGGACAGCTTCCTCCAAACAGCCGAGAGTTTTACCAGAACCGCTACGTCGTCAGAATTTCAAACTCTGCGCCGGATGGGGATTCCGATCAACAGCTCTTTGAAGCGATAAAGCCCAATCTGATCGGCGGCGAAGGGCAGCTTCCTACACTGCCCCTGCATTTACCCGAAGCGGATAAAATCGCCGAAAGCGAAAAATACATCGTTGGTCCAGCGGCTTTGACCAGACTGAAAAATTTCAGCGAGCTGAAGGATGCGATCAAATTTGATACTGGGGTGGAAGTAACCACGGCGGATTATCGCAGCGGCAGTGGGCAAATGAGTTTAATTATCGTTGAGTATCACACACCGCAATCAGCTTCGGACGGGCACGCTCAAATCCAGGGTTATTTCAACACCCTTCCTCAAATCGAGAAAGACCGGCGAATACTTAAACGCGTTGGTAACTACGTTGTCGCAATCGTAAACATTCAGGATATGTCAGCGGCGCAAAATATCGCCGGCCAGATCAAGTATGAAACAAAAATCTATTGGGCGGGTCGAAAGTTCAGTGATATTCCACTTGAGTACCGCCCACCTGATCCGGTTGCAATTGAAGAGGCGACAGGAACAGTCAAGGTTCTGCTCCGCTCCTTTTACACGATGGGCGCGGTTTTACTTAGCGCAATTCTCTTAGGGTTTACCGCCGGCTGCCTGCTCTTTTACTGGAAACGTTATCGTCGCCGCAAACTTGGATTGGACGATCTGTTCAGTGACGCAGGTGGAAGTATAAGACTAAATCTTGACAATTATCTGTTATCCGACAACCCTCAAATTAAGCAGATCGGCGAGGGTGAGAACCGATGAGGCATAAACAGTCAGGATCTTGTGGCTTGTTGGCGGGCGCTTGCTGCGCGAACCTGGAAGCGGGGCCGCCGGCGCCAAACACAGCAGCGAGAATAAAAATGATCGGAGAAACCTGCGCATGAACATCTCCCATAGAGAAACCGGTACAGTCAGTAGACCGCGAAATCAGGAAAGAAGAGCATTTTCCATTTTCCATTTGAGATTTGAGATTTGAGATTTGACGTTGCAAGAGACCAACTCGGTCAACGCCCGATAAACATTGATCAAATTCCGGAGCAATGACCAATCTCAAATATCAAATGGAAAATGGAAAATGAAACTCCTCGTTCATTTCGTGATCTACTGGCTGTACAAATATCAACACCTTACTTTGCTCTCTTGGCCGTGAACTCCTGTCCCGGTTGATCTCCTCCTTCTCTGGTGCGGGTGAACTTGATCTCGTCGCCGGCGACTTTCCCCTTGTAAATGAGCTTAAAAGTGTTCCCGCCACCGCCGCCCGCCGTCACGGAGAAGGAGATATCGTCTCCGCTGATCTTTCCGTCGGAGATCGGATTGTCACCCTGCCTTCCCGACACGGTTCCGGTTAACTTGTCCCCCTCGACCTTAAAGTTAAATGTCGTCTCCCGGGTTTGACCGTCCCGTCCGGGAACCTGGGCGACCCACTTACCATTCACATCCGCCGCCCACGCCAGCGACAAGGCGGCAAATACGAAACATATAGAGAGAAGCGCGATTCTCTTCTTCATTGAAATTTCTCCTTGTTAAAGTTCTCCTCCTGGACGGAGGGATTTTGGGAATGGCGGAGGTCCGAAGACGACGTCCGCTGAAAAATTCATGCGCCAAATACTAAGACGATTTACTTTCGTGAATTGTCACAGAATTCGGAAGAATCATTGAGGCGAGTAATTTCCGGCTGGAAGGATGTGGGCAGGCGTTGAAGCGAAGCGGATGCGCGCATCGCCCGCGGCTCGGAAGTCAGAATTCGGTTTGAGATTGATGCGTCCGGGGCGCACGTAGGTTTTGTGGCCTCCGCGCACGAGCACTTCGATGCGATGAGCATTGGAGAGCCAGTCACTTTCGCCCTGAGCCTCTTCTTGTGGTTGATAAGTGATCAGGTATTGGGCGCGCAAATCGCCGGCCACCTGCTCCAACATCCAGCCCAGGCTGCTCTCGCGCAACGGAAAATAGATCATGCCGCCGCTCTGTTCGGCCAGCGCGGTCAATTCACTCTCCGCGGCGGCCAATACGGATAACGACGCGTCGTTGTCGTGAGACTGAATCCCGGGCGCCGGCGCGCGGCGCGTTTTGGGCGTTAGACGTCGAATTGCGGCGGCGATGGCTTCCGTCTGGCTGAAGGCGTAAAGCCTGGCGCCAGCGCTTTGAATGGCCGCCATCGCCTCGCGGAAACCGGCGCCGCCCGCAGTGTTGAGGCCGCCGGTCAACAGGACGATGACGCGCCGGCCCGCGACCCCGTTGAGCTTTGCGGCGGCGAGAACGAGCGCGTCGTAAATCGCCGACTTGCCGGCGCCAAGCGACTTCGCCTTCAATGCCCTCGCCAGCGCAGCCTCGTCGTTACGCCAGTCTTGCGTCAACTCGATCTCGCCGGAGAAGCGCATCACGGCGATGCGATCTTCGGGGTCGAGCGCGCGCCGGAATGACAGCACGGCCTGAACGATTGTCTCGGTATCCTCAAACACCCCTCCCGCCTCATCGAGTAGCAGCAGCAACTTGACCGGCGCGCGCTTTGCCTCGAAATGAAGCGGTTCATACCGCCGTCCATTGTCGTAAATGAAAAAGTCATCGGCCTTCAATCCGTCAACACCGCGCCCCAGCGAATCGCGCACGGTGATGTTCAGAAAAACCTCTTCAGTACGGATGGTAATGGCGGCGCCGTCTTTTTCCTCTCGCTCAGGCGCCGATTGCGGTTTTACGCGTCGTCCGCTTTGCGCCAGGGCGACTGACAAACAGAGCGCCATCAGCGACACGGCTGCAATTAAGCGGGCGGCCAGCCCGGAGAGAAGCCTTTGCGACCCGACCTGGAAAGTTACCGTCTCCACTGGCGAAGATGCGCTCACAGCGCGGGGCCATTGAGTATTGGCTATTGAAAATTGGTCATTGAAACGCAGGAAAGAAAGCGTTTTCTCCCGGGATGACAATAGCCAATAGCCAATTGACAATGACCAATGGGATAACTTTCCAAAATGACTGGGGGAGCGGTTCGGCATATCAGAATGTTCGTCCGATGCTGAACCGGACGACTGTCCTCCTTTCCAGCGACAGCACTCTCGGATCGGTGATGTCGGGATTGGCGTTCGGGTTATAAGCGAAGATGAGCCGGAACGGCACGTTGATCATCGGCGCCTGGACGCGGAACTCCATGCCGACCGACGCGCGCATGTTTTCCATGAAGCTGGTCGCGTTTTGCGAAAGCCGCAGCAAATTGTAAGTGCGCGACTCGCCCGTCAGGTAAATCCGGCGGAAGCCTGCCGGCAACCCGTCGCTTGTCGAGCCTGCGACCGCGCTCTCCAATTCATCGCGCGTGGCGATCGTGCCTGACGAGTTGATGATCACTCCGTCCGGCGTGACGAGAGTGTTGGCGACGAAATTCGAGGTGACGACCTGATCCTGGTATTTGCGCATGTTGAAGACCGCGCCGACGTCGAAGAAGCTGGCCAGCGACACGGGGCCGGCTATCGGGATGCGGTATTCGAAGTTGAACAGCAACCGTGTATCGCCGCCCACCGCCGTGTAGAAGGGAATTTCATTGCCCTCGCTGTCCTCGCGGATGATCCGCTCGACATTGCAACCCGGGCCTTTCACTTCGCCACAACCGTTTTCCGGCGCCTCGAACGTGTAACGGCGCGTCACGCTCCGATGGACCGAGCCGTCAACCACGTCTTCAAAATCGCCCGCGGTGTTCCGCGTCTTCGGCGCGACGTTCCTGGTGGATCGAAAGGCGTCGTATCTGGCCACGGGCGAGATCGAATAGAAGTTGTAGCCGCGCACGTCGTTCTCGCCACCCAGGAAATGGCGCTCCGTGATCGGCACGCCGCCGACAAACGACAACGACTGAGTGGTGAGCGGCGTGCCGAAGCTGCGCACGTGCCCGGCCTGAAGACGCATGCCGAAGACGTGCGGCTTGTCCGAATTGACGTATAGGACGGGCTTGAAGAATTTGTACTCGACGCTCGGCGAGATCGTGTTCACGTCGCCACCCAAAGGGCCGCCCGCAAATGAAAGCCCCAGGAACAGGCTCTGCCCGCGCGTCGGATCAATCGCCGCGTTGAGCGTGTTGATGAAGATGCTCGGCGTAACGCGGCTGGTGACGATGCGCGGCTGGCTGTAGGTGACCGGAATGTCGTTCGAGGTGTCGTTGTCAGTGTTCACCTTCGGGTCTTTGATCCGGGAAGCCGCCAGGTAGTACGAGATTCCCACCCGCGTGAAGTTCGAGTATTTGCGAAGGCGCTTCGTAAAGAGCGAGAGCGGCGCGGAAAGATCAACGCTGCCTCCGGCAGCCTCCTGTGTGAAGAGTGAATCGAGTTCGGCCCGAGTGAGATCACTCGTGTTGAAGAAATTGCTGAAGGTGTTGTAGCTGTTGCCGAAGTATTGTTGCCGTTGAGCGAACAGATTGACGCCGAAGCTGATCGGTTTGCCTAACAGGTAAGGCTCGGTGAATCCGACCGAGGCGGAGATCTGCCGGTTGCCGCCGGAGAAGTTGACGCTCAGCGTCTGGCCGTAACCGAGCAGGTTGTTGGTCGTATAACCGACGCCGATAAAGCTGCCTGCGTAACCCGAAACGCCGCCATTAAGGGTGATCTGCTGCCGCCCGCGCTCTTTCACTTGCAAGTCAACGTCCACGGTCTGATCGCGGTCGTTGGTGCGCGTGATCGCGTCTTTCTCCTTGATCTCCTCGAACAGTCCCAATTGATTCAGGCGCAGGATCGAAAGGTCCCAGTAACGTTTGTTGTATGGGTCGCCTTCGTTCAAGACCACTTCACGGCGCAGCACGCGGTCGCGCGTATTGACGTTGCCGATGAACTCGAGGCGGCGCAGCGTGAATTGCCGCCCTTCGTCAACCTCCAGCGTGATCTCGATCTCGCCCTCCTCCTCGGTCTTGTCCGTGAATTTGGGAATGAAATCCACGCTGGCTTGAATGTAGCCCTGCGTGCCATACAAATCCTTGACGCCTTTGTAGACGTTCTCCGAAATCTTCTTGGCGTCCACGTATTCATCCTTTTTCAGACCGGAGACAGCCGTGATAATGCCCGGCTGGAAGATGGCGACGCCTCGCTCCTCGACCTTGGCGATCTTGTATCGCCGCCCGACCTCAATCGGAATGACAATCTTCAAGCCAGGCCCTTTCTTGCGCAGACCCGGAATCGGAAGCGGGAAGCCGTTGCTGGCGACACCCGCGGGGCTGATCGCCGGCTCGCCGACCTTGGCCTGCAAATAGCCTTTCGTGCCGAGAAAGTAGCGCACGCGTTCGAGATCGTCGAGCAGTTTGTCCTTGAAGTAGATGTCTTTCGACGTGAAGGTCGTGAGCAAACCGGCCTCTTTGACCAGTTTCATCGCGCCGCGCAACCGCCTTTGTGAAAATCCGGCGCGCGCGCCGGTGAATTCAATCTCCTTGATCCGCACGCGCTGGCCCTCGGTGACGTTGAATACCAGAGCGACCGAGGTGGCCGAAATCTCTTCGACTTCGACCTCAACGTCAGCGTCCGGATGACCTTTCTCGGCCAACAACTCCTTGATCACTCTTCGCGCTCCATAAGCCTTCACCGGGTCGAACGGTGATTCTTTGCTGACGCCGACGCGGCGCTCCTTGAAGCGCGTCAACGCTTCGCTCTCGGTCACGGATTTGAGCCGCCGATACTGAATGTCGCGGATGATCGGATATTCCCGGACTTCGAAGACGACGATTTTGCCGCCGCGCGGGCCGTCAACCGCCAGCAGCTTGGCGTGCAGCGGATCGAAAACGCCCATGCTGATGACCGCCTCGAAATCACGCCGCGCTGCAGCCTCGCTGTAAAGGTCGCCCGGTTTGCTCTGTACGCTGTAAAGGATCGTGTCTCTGGGAATGCGGCGGTTGCCGCGGACTTCTATGTCTTCGATAATCACGTTGTTCTGGGCCAACGCCAGCCTCGGCATAGTAAGAATGGATAACGCTGTGAATAAAGTGATCGCTACGATGCGGTAAAAATTTGACATGCGACTTCTCCTGCTACCTGGGAGCGTAGGCATCCCTGATACTGCTGGCGAATTCCATAGGCCATCAAGGAATCCGTGGAAATTAGCCATTAACCATTGGTCATTGGCCATTATTGGTCAGGTAAAAATGACTCCGGCTCTGACCAATAATGGCCAATGACCAATGGTTAATGGCTAATGCCGAATTCGCCAGCAGTATCAGGGATGAGCGGCGCTCCCAGGGCTTAGTTGACAGCGATGGTGGTCGTCCTGCTGGTTTTATCTCCGAACGAAACGACAAGCGGCACGGCGCTGCCTGTGGGCGCGTTGTCGGGGATCTTCACGTTAAGCTGCCACAGCCCGACGAAGCCCGGCGCAAGCCCGCTGAAGCCGACCTCCGTGTTGATTCCTCCGATCGTCACCGTGGGATTGCCAGCGGTGTGGTAAAGCGGGGCGTCGGGCGCTGGAAAACCCGAAGGCAGCGTTAACAACTCGCTTGTCACACCGTCCATCAACTGCCGGCCTTGCCCATTGGCGTAGACGATGATGAATCGCCCCCGGCTTTCGGGCTTCGCGCCGGGATTGCCGCCAAGGGGGCCGTTGAACGAGAAGTCCTGATTGAGCGCGACGGCCTGTCCTTGTCCAGTCGAATTGAAAGTGAAGATGCCGGGCGCGGTCGCGCTCACGGCCAGATACTCGCTGGCGACTAGCCTGTTTTCTCTCAGGACTTCGACCAGCGCGACGCCCGCCGCCGTCTCGAACGGCAATTGGTAGTTGATCTGGAACGAGCCGTCGCCCTGTGCTCCGACAAAGAAAAGCGGCGCGAGCCGTCCGTTGACACGCACCGAAACGTTTGCGAGCGCGGTCGGCAACGGCGCTGAAGAGGCCGGGACAGACAACGAGGTTCCCGCCGGGAAACCTGAGCCGAAGGCCGCGACGATCTGACCCGGCGACGCGGCGCGAACGAAGCTGGCCGCGTCAACAGTGGTCAGCGCGCCCGCGATCGGCGAGTCGTAGACGGCCGTATCGGCAACGCGCAGCCGCACCACCAGGTTGTCCGCGAAAACGCCTTCGCCGCTTTGCGGAAAGCCGTTGCGACGGAAATGCAACTCGAAACGGAAGAAGACGTCCGACTGGTCTTCGTCTTCGTCATGCACATTGAACACGCCGCCGCCGCTCGCGAAGTTGCGGCCGGAATAATGTACGAAGCCTGGGCCCGCGACGTTTTGCGCATCGAGGTGGAGCAGGTTGGTAAAGCTCGTATCGGTCGAGCCGCTGTCATCGGTCGAGCGGATCGAGACCGTGTTGTTGTAGGTGCGCACGCGCAGGATGACGAAATCGCCGGAGCTGGCGCTCTGCGTCACATCGCCTGCGAAATCGGCTTTGACGTCCACCTCGAACGAATCAATCTCGGCCTTGAGGTTGGCGGCGTCCGCCGGATTGGAGATAAGTCCGGTTGATTCGGTTACGAACAATCCGGGAACGGACAGTTTCGGCGTCCACCATCGCGAATCGTCGTAGACCTGCCCGTCGCCGCGGCTGACCAGGCCGACGCCGTAGCCTCGACCGACGCCGCTCGGATCATTCAAACTCGTGGTCGAACCATTTGCGTCGGAGCGCTGCGCCGCAGTCAACGTCCAATCTCCGTCGAAGAAATCACCTTTATCGGCGCGGTTCTCATGATCTTTGCGCTTCTTCCAATCGGATTCGGGAATCACGATGACGCCCACGCCGCCCGGATCGGATCCGGGCTCAAAGCGCGTGCGGTACGTGACGAGCTTGAGCTGAGCGAGCGTTGAAAACTGCGTCACGAACGGCAGGCCATTCGCCGGCGTCATCGTAATTTTGAAGTTGAGCGATTGTCCCGGGCGGTCAACGCCGTCGTCGAGCAGCGTGATCCGGAACGTGACGTTTTTTGCCGCGCCGGCCGCGACATCGCCGATGTTGATCGTCGCCGCATCGGCCTGACCGTTGATGCGAATCACGCTCGCGGGGACTTGGCTGAAGGCGTCAACCTCGATTCGGACGCTGACGTTCTGCGCGATGAGAGAGCTTGGATTGTTGATCGTGACGTTGGCCGTGACCGTCTCGTTCTTGCTGATGAACGGATCGGCGTTGACTCCTCCGTTGACGTTCGACGCCGCGAGATTGAGCGCGGGCTGCGCTCCGGCGGTGAAGTTGCCGGTCGCGACGAGCGCGTAGCCCTGGCGGTTGGAATCAATCCTCTGATCGCCCGGTTGCGCGAGGATCTGCGTCTGGCCGTTGCCCGGCACGTTCGCGCCGATGACGCGCACGGTGTAGGTTCCCGGGATCGGATTTTGAACGTAGACGGCTTCAATCGGATTGCGATTATCGCCAGCGTCGTCGCCGGCGGGCTGCGACCACGCGCTCGCGAAGTTCACGTTGCCGCGATAGATCTTGCCCTCCGGATCAACAACTTCAAGATCGAGATTGTTGACGAGCGCGACGACCGAGCCGACGGCCGCCCGCGGGTCAGACCACGCCAGAGTGATGCGCAGCGGCTCGACGTTGCTGACACTGGTGATTTGATAGGTGTGCGTTTCCCCCGTGGTGATCGCGGCGTTGGGCGCGGGGCGATTCGATTCCGCTGCCGTGGCGCCATTGTAAACATCGGCCATCACCCGCAACTCGCGCCGGTCGCCCGCGAAATAAAGCGCGTCGTCGAGCGCGATGCGCCCCCAGCCCTGCCCGCTGTTCGGAAGCGCGCCGCTCGCGCTTACGGGGAAGTTGCTGCCCGTAAAGCGCCCGGTCAGGTTGCGCCCCGAATTGAGAATGGTCGCCTTGATCAGCGCGTTCGACGGCGTGAATGAATTGTTCGTGACTCGCGCGCCGCTCGGATAAAAGCCCTCGGTGAAATACTGCCTCACGAGCAGCGCGCTGCCCGCCGCCATCGCCGAAGCGAAGCTGGTCCCGCTCACGGCTGTTTCAACCAGATCGCTATCGTTGTTCGGGTCGGTGGGGTTGACCGCCGCGTCTTTCGCCGTCGCCGAAGTAGAGTTGTTATACGAAGAGGATTTGGCGTCGTCCGGGTCTTCCGTGGCGCCGATCACCGCGCCGGGCGCGACGATGTCAGGTTTGATGCGTCCGTCGAAGGTCGGACCGTGATTGCTGTAATTGGCCAGATTTTCAAGACTGCCTTTGCCCGTAGGGCTGTCGCACGCGCCGACGACGATGTTGTTCTTGGCGGCGTTCGTCACCTGAAAGTCGCCGGGGCTGTCGTTGCCCGCCGAGAAGAAAATCGTGTAATCGCGAAGCCGCCACATGACGTCGTCAATGTCGGCGGCGTCCTGATCGTAGATCGCCGGCGGCGCCGGGCCGTAGCTGTTGTTATGCGCGCGCGCGCCGCTGCTGTATGCCTGCTGATGGATCAACGCCTGGCTGACCGAATCAACGCCGGGCAACTGTCCGCTCGGATGCCCCACGTCCTGAAAGACGATCTTCGCGTCGGGCGCCACGCCGTCACCGCTCGAACGAGTCGGAACGCCGGGCGCGGCGCCGCTGCCGTTCGCGCCGTAGTTGCGCCCGACGGCCACGCTCGTCGTCAACGTGCCGTGATATTCGAACGCGCTGTCGTCATAGGCGACGGCGTTCAGAAAACGCGTGCCCGATTGTCTGGCGGGATCGAGCGTCTGTCCGCCGTTCGGATTGTCCGCGAGTTCCATGAAGCTGCTGCTGCCGAGCAGGTAATAGACGAGAGCCTTGTTGTTCTGATTGGTGATCCTGAACGGCAGCAGGCCGTTTGAGAGCGACGCCGAGGTCGTGGCGAAAGAGAGCGTCTGCGAAGCCGCATTGCCGTCGAGCCGAAACTGCGAGTGATCCGTGTCCAGCCCGGAATCCGCCGTGCCGTAAATCTGCCCCGCGCCGGTCAAGCCCTGCCGGTAGAGCGGCGTGTCGCCGCCGGCGAAGCCCGTCTGCACGGCGCGCACGCCGTTGTCGTTGTGCAAACGATGTGGACGGCGCTGCTCCAGCCATTCAACGCTTTCGAGGTTTGCCAGCGTGGCGACCATTTTCGGCAAATTCTCGCGTTGCACGGCCAGCGCCGCCCACACCCTCCCGTCGCCGCGCTCTTCAAAAACCGGTTCGCCCGAGAGAGAGAGAGCATTGATGGCTTCGCGCAGTTGGCTCGCGCTCTCGCCTCTGAAGCTCACCAGCGAAACATGGATTACATTTGGGAAAACGTTTGGAGTACCGCCTTCAGGCGGAGGGGTTGTATCTGAATCATTCCGGCTGAAGCCGGTACTCCCAACAGCGACCAGCTCCGGCTCGACCTTCAGCCCCGCGCCATAAGCGCCCACCCAGCGCGCTTCGCTGGAGCTTTTCAATTTCGCGGCGTCCGCCGCCGTGACCTTGACGATGTAGGCGTTGTTCGGCAGATACCCGGCGATCTCGAAACCCCGCGCGCGCAGGCTGGCAGCCTGCGCCGGTCGAATCGCGCCGCGATATTGAACGATGAAATGGCCGACGGCTTCAGTTTGGCGCCCTTCGGCGGCTCGTTTGACCTCCGCCTGCTTCAGCCGCGCCGTCGCCGCTTGGAAGCTGGTCGTCTCAAGCCGCTCTCCGCCGAAGCTGATCACCTCCGGCTCTTTCTCCAACGGATCGAAGATCGCCGCGCGCGTCAGCAAGTAACGCGCATCCCGCATCTTCGTTTCGATCTCGCGGCGCTTGGCGGCGAGCCGGGGATCCTGCCGCGCAACCTCCCTCTGCGCCGCGCTGGCGCGTTTACGTTGCTGTCTGGCGGCGCTTCGTTCGACGAACGCCGTTATAACCGCGGCGGTGAAAATGGTGACGATGAAAACGTATAAAACCGTTTTGACCCGCTTGCCAAAGTATCGCTTGGAAAAACTCACGACTACTGCTCTCCGATGACGAAAATTTGCAACACCTCTCCTAAGCTCTCGCGTGAGAGTGGTCTCGCTCTCACATGGAGGCTAAAGGAGGTGTGAGTTTGGTGATTAAAGAGATGCCACGGGCGCGAGGCCGTGGCATCTTCAATCAGAAGATGAGTCTGATCGCGAACTGAATGTTGCGCCGTCCGTCGCGCTGCGCCGGGACGTAGGCGAACCGGCTGATGTCGGTCTCTGCGCCGACCACGAACAGGTTGGCGTGGTTGAAAACATTGTAGACCTCAGCGCGCAGCTGCAGCGTCGCCCACTCCTTCAACCGCAGAGTCTTGAACAGTCCGAGATCAAGGTTCCAATAACCGGGGCCGCGGAAGCTGTTGCGCTCGGTCATCCCCGACGGGAACGGCCCGAAGATCGAAGTCCCAGTGATTGAGTTGACATAACTCCCGGCGGTCAGTCCGCGCAGATCAATGTATTGGAAGCGGTTCGCCGCGCCCGCGTCCGCGGGCGTGTCGGAGCCGCTCGTATCAGCGCTTCCCACCGCACGGATGCAAGTGTTGTTGGCCGACTTCGCGCAATCGTAGACGCTGAACGGCGCGCCGGTCTGCGCCGAGAAGATGCCCGATAGGCTCAACCCGCTGAGCATGTGTTTGTAGAGATATCCGGTGATCGTTGTTGGCTTGAAGCTGGGCGCGTACGGAATGTCCCAAATGCCGCTGATCACCAGACGATGGCGGATGTCGAAATCGGAATATCCTTTATCCAGATCGGGGTTGAACGGATCGAGGAAGCCGAAGTTGAAGTTGTTGGCCGCCTCGCTGAGCGTCGAGCTGATGTTGTCCTTCGACGTCGCCCAGGTGTAGCGCGCATTGAAGAGCAGACCGCGCGTCAGGAAGTTGCGCGCGTCCAGACCGACCGTGACGCCCTGATAATCGGAATAACCCTGGTTGGTCAGCGTCTTGATGTCGGCGTATTGCCGGTTCAATCGCGAAGCGCAATTGGGCGGCGCGCAGGGATCGTTCAAATAGACATTGCCCGATCCGATGCGGTTGAAGTTTGAGATCGCGTAGAGGTCACGTCCCTGCGATCCTGAATAATCAACCGAAGCCACCAGGTTGGGCGCCAACTCGCGTTGCAGCGAGAAATTCCAGAACCGCGCGTAGCCCGTCTTCAGGTTCGGGTCAATCGCCGTGATGTTGGTTTGCGGAATCGTCAAACGCCCCGATTCGTCGAACGGGCCGGTGTTGCTGTCGGTGATATCAATGCCGGAGATGTTGGTCCCGGCGATTAACGCGACCTGCGCGTAATTGGGCGGATTCTGAATGATGCTGACGATCGCGCTGTCGAAGACCCGGTCGAACGCTATGCCGTAACCACCGCGCAAAGAAGTCCGCCCGTCTCCGGAGATGTCCCACGCGAAGCCGACACGCGGCGCGTAGTTGTTAGTGTCCGATTTGTAGAAGCCGCCGACGCCGCTCGCCGAAGTCAACTGCACTTTACCGTTGCGAATCTGCTCGAAGAGGTTCGCGCCATCGCCGAAATAGAAGTTGCTGTCGAGTCCCTCGTCTCGATTGTGCGGCACGCTGAAAAATTCGTAGCGCACGCCGAGATTGAGCGTGACGTTCTTGCGGACGCGCCACGTGTCGTTCAAATACGCGGCGGCTTCCTGATAGCGGTTGCTGCGCGTGAAGTTCGGCGCTTCGGCCGGAAGCTGCAGCGTGTCGCCGGGGAAGCGTCCGCGCGGATCAATCGAGCCGGTGAAGCTGAAGAGCTTGCCCCTGACCAGATTGTCGAGCGCCTGCCCGAAATTATTCGAGGCCCCCAGCGCCTGCTCGGCGTTCTGATACGCGCCGTAAGTGCGGTTGTCCTGCGTGTAGCTGTACAGTCCGCCGAAACGCGCCTCGTGTTTGCGCCACAGATAGGTGCCGTCCTGGTAAAACTGAAAGACGTTCTGCGGCCCGCCGAATGGGAGCGCCGTGCTGCCCGTGGTCGAATAACCGGGCAGCGTGATTTCATGACCGTCAATCGTCGGCGTCGTGTTGCCGAAGAATCTCAAGCCTGGCGCGGAGTCCGCGCCGCCGAGCGGTTGTTCAAAGACCAGGCGGTTGACCGCCAGCCGCGTCTGCGTGATCAGCCGCGAGTTGTGCGCCTGCGTCAACGAGATCGAGAGGTTGTCGTTCTGTAACCTCGTACCGGTGTTGAAGCCGCTATACGGGCTGAAGCTGTTCGTGCCGTCGAACAACGTTTGCCGGTCAGTGCCGAAGCGGATGTTGACCGTCTCCTTGTTGCTGAAGTTGTAATCGAGCCGGACGACCGATTGGAATGTGTTCTGCGGATCGCCGCCGCCCGCGTCGGCCGCGCGGTTGTTCACGACTTGCCCGAAGACGACCGTGTCGGATTTGATCCTGTCAAACACGCCGCCCCTGATGATGGGGAAAAGACCGGCGATTTCGGCCTTGGTGTAAAGTTTGCTCGCGTTGTCGTCGTTGTTCGCCGGAAGACTGTTCGCCAGGGCAAATTTGCCGAAGTAATCGCGCGTCGCCTCGGCCGAAGCCGCAACCAGTTCGGATGACGGGACGATGCTGATGACCGGCGCGCTGCTGCGCACCTTTGTCCATTCGGCGCTGTTGAAGAAGTAGAGCTTTTCGGCGATGGCCGGACCGCCTATCGAATAACCGTACTGGTTGCGCGTGAAGTTCCCTTTCTCCAGACCCTTCGCGTTGTTGTCGAAGCTGTTCGACGACAGCGCCGAGACGCGGTTGAAGCCGAAAGCCGTGCCGTGATAACCGCTCGTGCCCGATTTGGTGACGACGTTGACGATGCCGCCCGCCGCGCGCCCGTATTCGGCCGACAGCCCGCCCGAGATCACGCGGAACTCCTGCACCGATTCGAGCGGCGCGCGCTGCCCGATTTGCGTCGAGAACTGGTTGTTATTGACCGCGCCGTCCAACAGGAAGTTGATGCTCGATGCGCGCTGGCCGTTGATCGCCAGCCCGACGCCGCGATTGGGTTGGCTCGGCGCGACGTTGCCTGAGAGCGCGACAAGGTCATACGGATCGCGCGTGAGCGTGGGCAGGTCGCGAATCTGTTTTTCGGTGATGACTGTCGAGAGCGTCTGCGCGGTCAAGTCTACGGCGATCTCTGAGCCTTCGATCACGGCCGGCGCCTTGTCTTTTTGATTCTGATCGGCGGGCGACGCC
>Ga0187894_10001131_pt1 | contig 35273 bp, 25 predicted proteins | sample GBC1701081metaG_FD_136650 | JGI IMG/M metagenome (GOLD analysis project Ga0187894, IMG submission 136650) | White microbial mat communities from a lava cave in the Kipuka Kanohina Cave System on the Island of Hawaii, USA - GBC170108-1 metaG ...
CTCGGGCTTACCCTCACCGCCCTGGCTCAAGAGTTTCGCGCCACGATCTCTGGGGACGTGGTGGACGCGAGCGGCGCGCCAGTGGAAGGGGCGAAAGTGGTCGTAACCAATATTGAGAGGAATACGACGACTGAAACCACAACCAATTCATCGGGTCGTTACGTGGCTCAGTTCCTTCCGCCCGGGAAGTATCAACTGACCATCGAGAAAACCGGCTTCAAGAAATTCATCCGCGAAGGGATCGGACTGAACGCCGCCGACCGGCTCGCGATAGATGTGAAGCTCGAAGTAGGCGCCGTGGTGGAAAGCACCCTGATCACCGGCGAAACACCGCTTTTGCAAACAGAGACCGCTTCGCGGACCGCGACGATCGAGAACCGCATGCTCGAAAACATCCCGACCAGTGGGCGCAATCTCTATCAACTGCAATACATCCAACCCGGAGTCATCAAGAACAGCACCTACTGGGGTTCGATGGAGCTGTATGCCTTCGGCAACGTCAACGGCGTCTCGATCAGCGGGGGCAGATCGGGCGAGAACGAAACGCTGATTGACGGCGTCTCCAACACAAACGGCGGCCGCGGGGTCACTTTCGTTCCCTCTCTCAACAGCACACAGGAGTTCACCCTTCACACCAACACCTACGACTCTCAATTCGGACGGGTCGGCGGCGGGGTGACCTCGATCACGATCAAATCGGGGACGAATGCGCTGCATGGGCAGTTGTTCGAATTTTTCAAGAACGAGAAACTGAACGCCAACGATTGGATCGCCAATAAGAATAATGTAGAACGGACGAAATACCGGAATAACACCTTCGGTTTCGAGGTTGATGGTCCCGTCTACATTCCGAAATTGTTCGACGGGCGTAATCGCGCATTCTTCATGATTTCTTTGGAAGGGCTGCGTGAGCGGGGAGCGGGAGGACTAGTCACCTCTTTGCCGACGGCCGAGATGTTGCGGGGCGATTTCTCTAAGCTGTTCAATAACAGCGGAGCGCAGGTGGTTATCTACGATCCGTTCACTCGCGCCCCATTTCCCGAAAACAAGATTCCGGCTAATCGGATCAATCCGATAGCGGCTAAGGTCGCCTCTTTTTACCCACAGCCCAATCGTCGCAGTGATGGTCTGGATAACCTGGGAAACTATGCTGTCTTCAACCCCACGCGCAACGGTTACGATTCCTGGCTCGGTAAAATGGATCTCCATTTGAATCAGAAAAGTCAGGTCTCCTTCCGCTACGGGCAGACCCCTTGGTCTAACTTTGCCCGAATCGCCTGGGGAACCAATGCGGCTGAACCGAGCAACGAAGCCCCTTCGACTCGCGTCTCGCGCAACTGGGGAATGGATTGGAACTACACCATAAGCCCGTCTCTGGTCTTCAACCTGCGCGGAGGTCTAGCCAGGTATGAAGCTTTCAGCGGCAACAACTTCGGCGGTGGGTTCGATCCGAAAGAACTGGGATTCCCAGCCTCGCTCGTTTCGCAGTTCACCGCTCTGCAGTTCCCCCGCTTCGAGCTAGGTTCCTATTCGCCACTGGGCGCCCAGCAAGTGGCGGGTTACCAAACGCAGGACACCTGGAGCGTGCAACCAAACCTCAGTTGGAATCAGGGCCATCATTTCCGGAAGATGGGTTTCGAATTTCGGTTGTATAACGAGAACCGGCTCCAACCTGGCGCCGCCAGCGGGACATACACCTTCAACAAGAACTGGACCTCGCTCAATCCGCAGCGGCCCGACGCGACTTCTGGCAACGAATTTGCGTCATTCCTGCTCGGATTGCCCGCAAGCGGTTCTATCCCACGGAACATAGACCCAGCTTATCAAAACAAGTATTACGCGCTCTTCATTCAGGATGACTGGAAGATCCTACCGAATCTGACGTTGAACCTGGGACTGCGGTGGGATTTGGAGACCCCACGTGTGGAGCGTTATGACCGCATGGTGCGCGGATTCGCGTTCGACCAGCCCAGCCCGATTGCGAATAGAGTGAGTGGGCTGAATCTGCGTGGCGGAATACTCTTTGCTGGCCCGGATAATCGCGAGGCTTTCCTACGTGACAAAAACAACTTTCAGCCGCGCATCGGCGTCGCCTATCAGTTCCGCGACAAATGGGTGCTGCGCGCCGGGTATGGCCTGACCTACCTGGGACAGAATGCGGCTGGTTCGGCGGGTGGTTTCAGCCGGCCCACGTCTCTGATCGCTACCACTGATAACGGCTTGACTCCGGCGGTCAGTTTGAGTGATCCGTTTCCCACAAGCCTCTTTCCGAATGGGTTGTTGAAGCCGATCGGTAACAGTCTGGGGCTGGAGACCGATTTGGGGCAATCCATTACGGCGCAATTCCTCGACCGTCCGTTGCCATATTCGCAGCAGTTTTCGGTCGGGTTACAGCGAGAGTTGCCGGGCAAATGGCTGGTGGACGTCTCTTACGTCGGCAACATCACCAGGAAGCTGCCGTGGCAGCAACCGCCGGGGTTGAACTTTATCCCCTCCGATATCTTGAACAGCATCCCGTTGGCGGATCGCGCAGCGTACTTCAACGCGTCTGTGACAAACCCGATGGCTGGGCTGCTCCCGAATTCGAGTTTCAACGGCTCTACCATCCCGCGACAGCGATTGTTCTTCGCCTTCCCGCAATACAACAACGTGACGATCACTGATGTCCCGATCGGATCTCAGCGATATGATTCGTTGCAGACCAAAGTTACCCGCCGGTTCTCACAGGGGCTTGCGGCGCAGGTCGCCTACACGATCTCCAAAACCCTGGAGCAGGTCACACTCCTTAACGCGCAAGACATCAACCTCAGTAACCTGCTGGACACGAAATTGGAGAAACGGCTCTATCAGTTCGACGTGCCGCAAAAGCTGGCCGCAGTGGTGAGCTATGAGTTGCCATTCGGCAAAGGCAAGCGGTTCGGGGATGGCTTCCATCCGATACTGAACGGTGTGGTCGGCAACTGGAACCTGAACGCGCAATATGTGCATCAATCAGGGTTCCCCTTCGATTACCCGAACGCCGCTCAGTTGGAGGCGCGCAGCGCCAAGCTCAGCAACGATCAGCGCGACGAAAGGGCCAAAGCGAATGGACGCTTCGATCCTTCGGTGGACAAATGGTTCGATACCTCGCTCTTTCCAACAGCGGCTCAGGCGCCGTTTACGCTTCGCAACTTCCCGACCCGGTTCCCCGATGTGCGAAGCCCGGCTTTGAGGACCTGGGAGATTTCGGTCTTCAAGGATTTCGTGATCAAGGAGCGCGTCCGCTGGCAAATCCGCGGTGACTTCCAGAACGCCTTCAATTTCCCGTTCTTCGGCGCGTTGCAATCGAATAACGTGACCGATTCCCGATTCGGGCAATTGCGCGCGGATATCACGAACCAGCAGCGCCATGTCGCGCTTGTGATGAAGGTGCTTTTCTAAGGGCGCCTCAAGCGGGATTCAATACCTCAACGCCAATGGGCTTGTCTCGCGGAGTGTCACGCTGGCGGCTACTATTGCCGCTGGCGTGACACTTCACGGGCAAGCCCATTTTATTTGGTCAGCGCCGGCAATAATCCGCAGGATCTCTCGATACTCACACGACTTAGAAAGTTACCAGCCGTGAGTGGCGAAGATACGCTCACGGCGCGAGGCCATTGGCTATTGGCCATTGAAAATTGGTCATTGAAAAGCAGGAAAGAAAACACCTTCTCCTGGGATGACAATGACCAATAGCCAATACTCAATGGCCAATGGGATAACTTTCCAAGGCGTGTACTCAGGAGTTTTGCGCTACACGCCTGACTTCCATTTCCATCTTGCCGGTCAGCGTCAAGCGCCACATCTTCCAATCGGCCAGGAATGACCAGAGCGGGTATTGAAAGGTCGCGGGCTTGTTATGCTCGATGAAGAAATGGCCGGTCCATGCGAAACCGTAACCGAGCGCAAGCCCCAGCAGGATGAACCACAGATTGCCAGTGATGAAAGTCGAGGCCAGGCAGATAAGACCCAGCGAGCTACCAACGAAATGCAGCAACCTGCATCCAGCGGTCGAATGCTCACGCACGTAGTAAGGCCAGAACTCCTCGAAGTTTTTGATGCGATCTTCCTGATTCATCATCGCCTCCACGGATTTTGAGATTGGTTGAAAATTGAAGTGGAACGTTTTCTACACGCCCGGCAATTCTACCTGTATTTTTTGTTTGCGCGCCACAGCAAGGCTTCAATATCATAGCGGCGTCTCCCAAGATCGCTCCCATGAAAGATCGAACCGCCACAGGGATGTTATGAAGTTGAGAAGCATATCTCCTGTAATGATTGCTGTGTTTGCGATCAACCTTCTGTCTGCGATAGCCGGCGAAACGCAGATGGGATGGTGGCGATGGCAAAATCCGCGCCCGCAAGGCAATCCGCTTTACGCCGTGGCCTTCAGCGATGAACGGCGCGGCGTCGCCGTGGGCCGTGACGGAGCGATTTTGCGAACAGAAGACGCTGGGCAGAAATGGTTGTCGGTTCGCGGCCCAATCAACACTCCTCTTTACGGTCTGGCCGTTAAAGGCAAAAAGGCGTGGGCGGTCGGCGCGCGCGGCGTCGTTCTGTTCACCGACGATCGCGGCGAGAGCTGGCGCGAGCAGAACAGCGGCACGAAAAAACATCTTTACGCCGTCTGCTTTGTCAGCGAGAAGCAGGGCTGGGTCGCGGGTGTCGAAGGGCTGATTCTGGCGACGGACGATGGCGGAGAAATATGGAGAGAACAGAGGAGTGGCGTAAACAAACATCTCAACGCTTTGGCTTTCGCCGATGACAAATACGGAATCGCCGCTGGCGTCGAGGGCACACTGCTGGCGACAAATAATGGCGGCTTGACCTGGCAATCCAAACCTGAAATTTCAAATCGCAATTTGCTTGGGGCCGCGGCGATTGCGCCGAACATATTTCGCGTAGTCGGTTGGAATGGAACGATCCTGCGCAGCAACGACGCCGGCGAAACCTGGAAAGCCGAGCAGAGCAATTCATCCTCGCAGCTGCACGCGATATCTTTCATCAACGATAAGCAGGGCTGGGCGTCAGGCGCCGATGGCGTGATCCTGCGCACGGTTGACGGTGGCGAGACCTGGAGCGCGCAGCTTTCCAACAGCGCGCAATCTTTGAGCGCGGTTTGCTTCATGGATGACAAACACGGATGGGTCGTAGGCGAGGGGGGAGTGATTTACGCGACTGCGGACGCTGGCGAGAAATGGACGCCGCAAACCAACGGCTCGAAAGAGATGCTCAACGCCGTGCATTTCGCCGACGGAGATCATGGCTGGGCCGTTGGGATGAACGGCTTGATATTGGCCACTGACGACGGAGGCAAGACCTGGCGCGCGCAGGAGTCGAACACGACGTCCAACCTGCGCGCCGTAAATTTCATTGACGCCAAGCGTGGTTGGATCGTTGGCGAACGCGGATGGATTCTGCGCACGATTGACGGCGGTGTGAAATGGGAGGCGAAATCGAACGGAGCGGAGTTGAATTCGAACTTTCAAGGAGTCGCCTTCATCAGCGCGAATGACAACCTGAATGAAGACCAGGATAAAAGCCGGAATAAAGGCGGGGTCAGGGGCGGGATTGGAAGCCGGATTGGAAGCCGGATTGGAGGTTTGATCAGGGTTTGGGGGAAAGGCAGGAGTAGAGGTCAGAGTAGGGGGTGGATTGTCGGAGAAGGCGGCCTGGTCTGGCATACGCCCGACGGCGGAGAGAGTTGGGTCACACAAAATTCAAACACGCGGGTCTGGCTGGAGGCGGTCACGTTCGTTGATGAAAAGACCGGTTGGGCCGCTGGCGAAGCGGGTTCAATCATTCATACCGCGAATGGCGGCGCGACCTGGCAATCGCAGGAGAGCGGCACGCGCAAGTGGCTCTATTCGATTTCCTTTGCCGACGCGAAAAACGGCTGGGCTGTCGGCGAGGAAGGGTTGATGCTCAGCACAACCGATGGTGGAGAAAACTGGGTCGTTCAAATCAGCGGCGTCCCGAGCAATCTGCTTGGGGTCAAAGCCATGAGCGCCAAACGCGCGTGGGCCGTTGGATTGAACGGCATTATCCTTCATACAGAAGACGGCGGCAGGCTATGGCAGCGTGACGCGAGCGGCACTACCACGCCGTTGCGCGCCGTCGCGTTCCGAGCTGAAGAGGATGGATGGGCCGTCGGACGAGATGGCGTGATCCTGCGGTACGCGGGCAAAGGCTCGGACAGCGTGAGAACCGTTTTCGACCGAAAATAGATATGGTGTCCCTAAATTCTTTCGTCAAAATGTCGCTAACTCTCAGTCTGGCTCTGTTCGCTGTGATGTTGATCGGAGCGGCCCAAACTCAGCAGCCGGACCCGTCGTGGAAATGGTCCGAGAGTAAAGTATTCGAGATCGTCAATCGTGTGCGAGCAGGCCGTGACCTGACACCGAGGCAATGGCCGAACAGCGCGCGCGTAGCGGTCGGGTTGTCTTTCGATTTCGACAACGAAACGCCTTCCTTGAGAGACGGTCAGATCTCGCCTGGATTGATGGCCCAAGGCGAATACGGCGCTCGCGCCGGTCTGCCGCGTGTTTTGAAACTACTCGATCAATATCAGATTCCCGCGACGTTCTTTATCCCGGCCATCAGCGCGAAGCTCCATCCACAGGGAGTCAAAGATATCCTTTCCAAAGGACGGCACGAGATCGGAGTCCACGGCTGGATTCACGAACGCAACTCGGCGCTCGGCGAGGCTGACGAGCGTGAGCTGATGCGCCGCAGCATCGAAGCCTTAACGCAGATCACCGGCAAAAAGCCCGTCGGATTGCGCACGCCGTCCTGGGATTTCAGTCCCGCTACGATGAAACTCGTTCGTGAATTCGGATTGCTTTACGACAGCAGCCTGATGGCCGACGACCGGCCTTACGAAGTCCTGATGGACGGCGCGGCGACAGGCGTTGTCGAATTGCCGGTCGAGTGGATTCTGGATGATTATCCATACTTTGGAATGGATAGGTTTTCGACCGTTAGACCTTACACGACGCCCGATCAGGTTTTCACGATCTGGCGTGACGAATTCGATAAGGCCTATGAGGAAGGGACGATGTTCATTCTGACTATGCACCCGCACGTCATAGGCCATCGCTCGCGCATCGCAATGCTGGAACGTTTGGTCCGCCACATGCGCTCGCGCCCAGGAGTCTGGTTCGCCACGCACGAAGAGATCGCGCGGTTCGCCAAATCCGGCAAATGACGGATTCTCGAAATTAAACCTGTCACGAGAAGGCGATCGAGTATTCTTTTCACAGCGTCTTGAGAAACGCGATCAGCGCCTTCTTGTCATCGGCTGAGATCTTCAGCCCGAACTCGTGCCCCTTCACCGCCCGCGTCTTCACACCATAGCCTTTCCACCCCGTCGGCATGTAATCGTCACGCAATCGTTTTGGGTCGAACCAGTCTTCAAGCGTCATCACTGAGCCGTTGTGCTCTACGGGTGAGCGATACCACACGCCTTTGAGCGAGGGCACTTTGTAATAGCCTGTTCCGCGCCGTGTCTTGAGCGCGAGATTGGGATCAGCGCCGATTGAGATGGGCAGGATGTCGTATTTCTTGAAGTGATCCGCCGGCGGCGTGAAGCCATCCGCCGGAGTCAGTTTATTGTTGGTGTAAAGCGGCGGCGTGTGACACACGGCGCAGCCCTCGCGCTGAAAGACCTTTTCGCCCCGCACGGCAAGCACGGTTCGCCTGTTGGGATTCGGCGGCGGTTTGAGCGAGTAGAGGTAAAGGGCAAGCGCATAGAGTTGCTCGTCGCTATAGCGCCCAACCATTTCAGGTTCCGGCATTTTGCCGAGGACCTCGATGGGTCTGAAATCACCGTGGCGGGCGAGCAGGTCAGCGTCCTGATTGAGCGCCGCGTAACGCATCAGATCGCCAATCGCACGATGACGCACGAGGCCGGTGCGGTCAAGGTAGCGGCGGTCTTTGATCCCGATCAGATCGGGCACTTGCACTGGCGAGAAGATGCTCGTGCCGTGGCGGGCCAGCACGCCGGGCGGGATCGCATCATAGGTGGAAAGGATCTCTGCAAGTGACATCTGCTCGGCCCGCGCCTGGGGGTCGGGACGCAACCAAGGCGCGGCGAAGAGAAGCCGTATAAAGCCACGTTGCAACTCCAAACCCTGCTGCTCCGGCGCCGTCCGCACAAAGAATCTGATTTTCTACCACGCGGTAAACATCAGGAACCTGGTGGCTACCACATTGGCAGGCAGTTCAGAGCCGGAGCGAATTACTGACGACCGGTTTCATAGCCAGTTCAGGCTCTCGCCATCGGGCACGCGCGTGGCGAGTTTGATGGGGCGGCCTGACGTGAAAGAGCATCTTTACGTCACCGACTTACGCACGAAAAAGCAGGAACGATTGAGCGAACAGCCCGCCCGCCATCCCTGCTGGCTGGATGACAACACTCTGGCCTACCTCTCGGGAGTCCCTGCGGCCTCCGCCACGGATGTCGTCGTCATTGACCTCGCCACGCGGCGGAGCTTTTCGTTACCTGGTAATCTCAGTCGGTGCGAATCAATAGCCTATCGTCTCCCGAAAGAGGCGATGCCAGTTTCCTCCAAGCAGCTTGTCAATCTCCGCCGGCTTCCGCCCTCGCTGAACCAACGCCGCCGCAATAGTCTCCATCCGCCGCGGGTGGTTAAGCTCCGAGATAAAGAACGGCCAGCGGAAGGTCGCCGTAGTGACCGGGCGGAGCCGCGACAGTTCATCAATCAACTTCTGCTTCTCTTCCGGCGTATTCGGGATCGTGCGGTGTTCGCGGTCGCTCCCCACACCGACGTGATCTATGCCTGCGATTTTGATCGCGTGGTCAATGTGGCGCAGATAATCGTCGAGTGTGTTGCGCTCCTTCGGCCCCAGGTACGGGTTGATCTGATAAATGCCGATCACGCCGCCTCCGTCGGCCATTGCGCGGAGCGCCGTATCGCTCTTGTTGCGCGGGTGTTGGCATCTCGTTCATTCTCGCGACCACCTCAAGCCCGAATTTGCTCAATCCCGCATTCGTGCGTTCCAGGCAGCCGTCGCCCAGCAGGTTGCGCGTGTTGTAGGTGAGCTGCACGATCCGCACGCCATGATCATAAAGCGCGCGCAACCGTCCGATGTCGTCCTGGATCGGCGTGGCGTTTTGCGTGTAGTAGATCAGCCCGATTGTCTTACCGTCGGCGGCGCGATCGAGGTCGCCAACCGTCGTCGCCTTCAAGAGCCGCGCCGGATTGGCGGCAACGAGGCGGTCGTATTCCTCTATCTCCCGCTTCATGTCGTCGTAAGCGCCGGGGCCGTGCAGAGCGGGATTGCCAACGGTGATCACGCAGCCGCGCAACCCGCTGGCGCGAATCTCGTCAAGCAATGCTGAATCGTAATGGGCGTGAATCTCGCCCAGCCCGTCAATGACGATGCCGCGATGCTGTGCGCGTTCGTTGCGCTGTGGGGACGCATACGCGCTTGCCAAGACGCTGAGTGTTGATGCCAGAAACCCACGTCTGTTGAGCATAGTTAAGCCTCAAATACCCATCGTCCGCCGACCATCGTGCGCTCGACCGGGATTTTGATCAATGAAAACGGGTCTTCGCGCAACGGGTCGCGTCCCAGCACGACCAGGTCGGCCAACTTGCCCGGCTCGATTGATCCTTTGAGATTCTCTTCATACGAAGCATATGCGCCGTGTAGGGTGCCGACGCGCAGCGCCTCTTCGACAGTGACCTTCTGTCGCGGCCCCCAGGCGTTGCCTTTGCTGTCGGCGCGCGTGACCTGCGATTGCAGCGCCATCATCGGCTCGAACGGGCCGGGCGGGTAATCGGAAGTTTGCGTGACGCGAATGCCCGCGTCGAGGAAGCTGCGCACGGCGAACATCGAATTCAAACGTTCCGCGCCGTATTCGCGCATCTTCTCGCCGTGGTAATAAACATAGGTCGAAAATGGGTTCGGGATCGCGCCGAGCGCCTTGATCCGCGCGACCAAGCCGTCGTTGATGACGGTGCAATGTTCGAGCCGGAACCGCGGATCGCGGCGCGGGTGTTCGCGCTGCAACCGCTCGTAAACGCGCAACGTGATGTCAATCGCCACGTCACCGTTGGCGTGAGTGCCGATCTGCCAACCGTTCTCGTGCGCCTTGCGCGCGCGCTCGTAAAGCTGCTCTTCGTCCGTCACCAGAATGCCGTAATCGTTCGGGCGGCCAATATACGGCTGCGAGAGCCTCGCGGTGCGTTCCGAGATCGAACCGTCGCACATCAGCTTCACTGCCCCAACGCGCACCCGTTCCGCGCCGAAGCCCGTACGCACGCCAGCGGCGATCATCCGGTCAAGGTTCGCAACGCCAATCAGGCAGTAGACGCGCAACCCCAGCTCGCCCGCTTCGTGAGCGTCTTGATATGCGCGCAGGTCTAGTGGCGAGCCACCCGCGTCGTGAACCGAAGTTACTCCAGCGCGATTCATCATTTTGGAGATGATCTTGACCCCTTCGCGGTAATCGTCGCGTGTATAGACGGAAGGGATCTTCTGCGTGAAGGGTGCTGTGGCGCGTTCGCGGGCGCACCCGGTCATGCGGCCATTCGCGTCGCGGTCGAAATGGCCGCCCTGCGGATCGGGAGTCTTGTCGTCCACACCCGCGATTTTGAGCGCCAGCGAATTGACGAATGAAATGTGCCCGCCACGATGGTTGATGTAGACGGGATGATTGGGCGCGGCGGCGTCGAGGTCGTCGCGCGTGAGCGGACGTCCTTCAGCCGTCTTGGTGTCGTCGTATTTGAAGCCGACGATCCATTGTCCGGGAGGCGTCTTCTCTGCGCGTAGTCGGATGGCGTCCTGAATCTCTCGGATCGAACGCAGGTCGCAATCAACCTCACGCAAGTGGCGCCGGCCTGAACTGGCCGGGTGCGAGTGCGCGTCAATGAAGCCAGGAACGACGGTTTTTCCTTCGAGGTTGATCTGCTTCGTTCGCGCCGTCGCCATCGCCCGAATCTCGTCGTTGGCGCCGACGGCGAGGAATCGCTCATCGGCGATCGCCAAGGCTTGAGCGCGCGGCTGGCGCGAGTTCACGGTCAGGATGTTGGCGTTGTGCAAAACCAACTGCGGCTTCGTGCGTTCGAGCGGGAGCAGAGCAAAGGCTCCAAGAGAGCCTAGAAAGTTTCGACGTGAGTGTTCGCGCATTAGCCATCCTCACACGTAGTAACGAATTTATTCTTTACGTCACGTAACGAATAAATTCGTTACTACGTGGTGTGCTTTTGTTCCTGCGTCGGCCAAACTTGCTCAGCGCGGCGCGGTCAATAGATCCTGGATTTTATACGGCCTGCCATTCTTGATCGTGACTGCGACATTCAAAGTGTCCTCGATTCTACGTAACGGATCGCCCTCGACAATCACCAGATCGGCCAGTTTCCCGCGTTCGATACTGCCGAGGTCTAACGCTACGCCTACGGCTTCGGCTGACCAGAGCGTGGCCGAACGCAGAGCCTCGAATGGTGTGAACCCGGCGCGCGCCAGCATTTGCAATTCAAGCTGGAGGCTGAAGCCGTAAGGTACGATAGGCGCATCAGTGCCCGCTGTCACGCGCCCGCCGGCTTTGAGCACGGCGAGAACGGTTTTGCCCTGCGCGGCGACGGAATCGCGCGATGCGGGACTTCGCCCCGTGACTGATCGAGCGAGCATGGCTTGTACGCCTTGCTCGCCATAGAGCGCCAGGAACTGGCGGTTTTTCAGTAACTCGGGTCTTTCAGCCAAGTGGAACGAAATCCCCGACAGGATCAGCGTCGGCGTGTAGTTCATCCGCGACCGCGCCAGGATTTGAACCACGTCGTCGTAGCTGCGGCTGAGCGCTGTTGTCTTGGGCGAATAACCTCGCCGGCTGGTTGCGCCGTTGTGTTCCACGGCGTCCATGCCGTAACCGGCGGCGGGCCAGATTTCGTGCGAAGATGTCGGAACGCCCATTTGATGCGCCGCCGCCAAGATCTTCCGCTGCGTCGCATCGGGCAAACGCACGTAGGTCTTGATCATGTCGTATTCGAGCGCGCGGGCGCGCGCCAGCGCCAGATCAACGTGGGCTTCAGTGGCCAGCCCTTCGGCGACCGAGTAGTAAACGCGAGCGCCGTCGAACAAGCGGCCGCAGAAGAAATTGCGCGGGCCGGGACGCTGCCCCGCGGCCCAGGCCTCACGCCTCTCCGATCCATCATAAGGATCAGTTCCCGGTTCGCGCACCGAGGTGATCCCGAACGCGAGCCAGGCCCGGCCCAACTTCTCTCCGCCCGTGATTCCCTGATGGCCGTGCATCTCGAACAATCCGGGGATGACCGTCTTGTCGCTCGCGTCAATCACCTCGCCTTTGTGAAGCGATTCACTGTGCGCCGCGATCTCCTTGATTCGATGGCCTTCGATCACAATGTCCACGTCGCGCCGGTATTCAGGCGATTTGCCGTCGAACAAGCGGCCCGCGTGAATGACCAATGCGCCCGTAACCTTTTCTGGATGCCATTCCAACTGCGCGCTGATCTCCTCGGCGCGTCCGGTCTCCACATTGACCTTCTTCAAACGATCCAGCGACAGGTAGACCAGGCTCTTCGAGTCGCCCGTCCAACTCGGCGCATCGGCGAGGTCGTCATTCAACCGGCGCGGCGTCCCGGACATCTCGCCTTGCTTGTTGATTGCGACGACCGAAAGCCTGCCGTCTTCCACAAAAGCCATCATTCGGCCATCGGGCGACCAGACGGCGTAAGCCAGCGTTCGATTAGGAACCGGGACGACGTGGCGTGGCGAACCGCCGTCGAGCGAAACGATCAGCGCCTCGAATATGCCTTCGCGGAAACGCGTCGAATGTGGATTCAGAACGGGAACGGCGAGCGATCTGCTGTCCGGCCCCCACGAAACCTGCGCCGGTTGAATTGGCCGGTCGAAGACCGCTTTGGTACTGGCCGACGCCAGATCGTAAACCTGCAAGATCCCGGAGAGCGATGAACCAGTGAAGAAGGCGATCTGCTTGCCGTCCGGCGACCATGCGGGCAGGCTCGCGCCGCCCGTCGGTTTGACCAGCGCGCGCTCTTCGCCCGTCTTCAGATCCCGCTGCCAGATGTCCATTGAGCCTTCTCTGTCCGAGACATAGATGAGCTTCATCCCGTCGGGCGACCATTTCGGCTGCGCCTGGACGAAGACATCGTTGGTTATGCGCTCGGCCCTCTTTTCTTTCTCCGCAATCCACAGATCGCCGAGCGCGGTGAAGGCTACGCTCTGGCCGTCGGGAGAGACCGCGGGCGCGACAATGCCGCGCACGGGACGCGGAGCAGTCGAATCGAAATCACGCTTCTTTTGCGTGTAGGCCGGACGATTGAGCTTGACCGTCGCTTCGAAAGCGAGCGTCGCGCGCCCGTCGCTATTGCCGTTTTCAAGACCTGCTTTTTTGACCAAGCCATCGGCGGTGTAAAGAAATTCGGAATCGGAGAGCCAGGCGGCGCGAAACGGAAAGACATCCTCTCCGGCGGCGCTGAGCCGTTGCGGCTCCTGTTCCGTGGTCTTTGCCCAGAGTTCGGTCGTTCCTCTGGCGCGATCAGAAGTTTGAAAAACGATATGCTTCCCTTTTGGGGACCACGAAGGCGCAGCCACCATCGCGTTCGACTTGCTGAACAGAACCTCGCGGCGTTTGCCCGTGTGATTCACATCCTGCAACAGCCAGACGCCTCGCCCCGCGCTCCGTTCCGAAACGAAAGCAATACTCTCGCCGCCGGGCGACCACGCCGGGTTGTAATCGTTGGCCGGATCGCGGGTGAGTTGTTCCAGTTGGCGGCTTGCCAGGTCAATCTTCCAGATGTCGTAATTGCCGCCACGATCCGAAGAGAAAGCGATACTCTTGCCGTCCGGCGACCAGTGAGGCTCGCGGTCGTCAAATGGCCCGCTCGTCACCTGCGACAACTGCGAACCGTCCGGCGCGACCGTCCAGATATGCCAGCCGCCGTCGCGGTACGATTGAAAGGCGATCTGTTTACCGTCGGGCGACCACGCGGGCTGACGCGCGTCGCCGAGTTCATCGGTGATGGCCGTGGCCTTGCCTCCCGCGACTGGCATTTTCCAGAGCGCGCCTTGCAGATCGAAGACAACAGTCTTGCCATCGGGTGATAAGGCCACTGAGATGTTCGTGCCCTGTGTCAGCTTGATCTCGTTGCGATCGGATCGCTGAGAGAATGAAGAAGCCAGCCCCAGTCCCAGAGCGAGCGCGGAAAGAGTGATCAGGGCTTTGAGCGCGTGTTTACGAATTAGGCATATGGTTCTTGAAGACTCCATAGGCTCCGCCATTTCAAGTAATTGGTTGTATTCAATCTCCCCGTCGAGGGCCTCTTCTATTTTTCAACCGTCGCCGTCGCCTGCCTGCAGTGGGGAACAGTTCGGAAAGATCAATGTCCGAACAGCGCAAGCAGGTATACTTTCCGCCTTTGATTGAGTACCCATCCTTGCTTAGGCTGATCACCCGATTGCACTTCGCGCAGCGCGTCGGCTCAAACTCCGGCGGATTCTCCATCTTCACGAAGTTGTATTCGTTGGTTCCGTAATAAGCGTACATCTCGGTATCGAAACCTTCTTCACATTCCTCACACTCGAGCCAATCGCCCTCGTGCCCTTCGTTGTAGTGGTAAGCGCACAAGGTATAGCGCGAATGATTTCTGGAACAGCTATTTCGGGCATAAGAGAAGAGGACGTATTCGTCTTCATCGTCGCATATCCAATTGCCGCAGCACGGAGTCTTGGTTAGCTTCTCGGTCTTCCCGCACAAGCCGCAAGCCGCTCCGCTGGCGCGCGCTGGCGCTCTTCTTCTCGTCGTCCCTGTTTTGATTTTCTTGACCATGATTCTTTCCTCACTCAAGTAATGCCGTGGCGTCGCTCGCCCGCCAACTGCTGATACGCGTTGGCTCGATCACGATCAGCGGGCGCCCGGCGAGCGGCATACGCTCATACTGCGGATATTTTGCGCCGAGGAGCGCAATCCCGGCGGTGTACTCATCGCCGCCGGTGATGATCCGCGCCTGTCCGCGCATGTGAACCCAGGCGAGGCGCCGCCAATCCTCACTGTAGCTGTCAATGACGACGGCCACACGCGGATTGGCGTTGATATTGAGGACCCGTTGGAGCTGGTCCGTGGCCACGCGTTTTGGTTTGGCGTCCAGCGGAGTGAAGAGGACGCCGCCGTCAAAGGCGTAGACAATCGGGATGACTGCCGGTTGGCCGCCGGCGTCAACCGTCGCCAGGCGCGCAACCCGCTGCTCGCTGATAAATGTGCGCTCCCAATCGGTCATGCCACCCTTGCCTCAGGCTTGCTTGGACACCTGACAGAGTTGCTCCATTCGGGCGACGATGTCGTCAACCGTCTCGACATCCGAAGAGAATTGGACGTCGAACACGATCTCTGCGGCGCCAAGCTTTCGCGTTTCGGCCACGTCGACGGCAATCTGCTCCAGCGTACCGGTGAAGTCAGCGCGGTCTTTATTGATCGGCGTGTCAGAAAATTCGACGTTGGCCCGAACGACGAGTTCCAACGCGGCAGGGTCGCGGCCCGCTTCCCTCGCCATCCCCTTGATCCCCTCGAACATCTGGGCGACGCCTGCGAGCGGGATGCCGACCGGGAACCAGCCGTTCGCCTCCTTCGCGACGCGCTTTAAGGCGGAGGGTGTGTACGCAGCCATATAGATCGGCGGGTACGGCTTCTGGACAGGCTTCGGCCCAATGAAAGATTTTGGAATCCGATAGTACTTGCCCTGAAACTCCACCGGATCAGTTGTCCAGATTGTCTTCAACGCATCAATAATTTCATCGGCGCGCTTGCCCCGCTCTTGCCACGGCGCTCCCGCGGCCTCGTATTCATCGAGTGACCATCCTATCCCAAATCCGACACGCAGCCGCCCGCCGGACAGGATGTCCAGTGTGGTCAGTCGCCGCGCGAGCAAAACGGGTGGATACCATGGGAGGTTCAAGACGCTCGTGCCAAGCGCAGCGCGGCGGGTGTGCGCGGCGACGAACGTCAGCGTCTCCAGCGGATCCAGCACGCGCTTATACAATTCAGGTAGAGCGCCATCCCGCGACGCCGGGTAGGGCGTCCGAGGATTGACGGGGCAAAGCATGCGGTCAAGCACCCATAGACTGTCGAAGCCTAGAGCTTCGGCGCGTTGAGCGACTGTGACCAGCGCGTCGGGTCCGGCAACGGGTCCGATTTGTGGTAGCGCAAATCCTAGGCGCATCAGAGACTCCTTTCATAAAATTGGGCCGCGCCGCTGGTTCTATCCCCAGCGAAGCAGCGCCTCAGCCAGTGGTTCAGGCGATTCGAGACCAATCAAATGGCCGGTGTTCGGCAATCTGACGATATCCACATTAGCGATCTTCTCTCGAAAGATGTCCGCATACATAGGCGAGATGAATTTATCCTGCTCGCCCCAAACAATCAGCGTCGGCGCTTTGATTCGCCACAATCTGCGTTCCAATCCGTTTTCAGGAATCGGGAAGAGGAACTTCGCTGCTGTGCGGAAGCCACGCGACATGGCGATCAGGATCTCTACCTGCTCCTGCGTGCGGTCGTCCTTGTCGCTGAAGAGCATGGTCAACATCATCATCCGCTGCGCCGGAAAACACTCAAGGTTGTGAAAGAGGTACGGTACAAGCTCGCCCGGCATCATTCCGAAGAGATCAGCGACCGGCGCCTCGTCGCGCCACAAACCCACGGGCGCGGCCAGCGCCAACCGTCCGATCTCTTTCGGTCGCAGCGCAGCCATCTCAGCGGCCATCCATCCGCCCAGGCTCTCGCCGACGACGTATGGACGTTCAAGACCCAACGCTTCGATCACGTCGAAGCCGTGCATAAACAGATCGAACTGGTCTTCGAGATATTCCAAGCCCGTTGATTGCCCGAAGCCTGGCAGCAGCGGCGCATAGACGTGATATTTGGCCGAGAGCAGCGGCAACACCCCTTCCCACGCCACGATGCCGCCCGCGCCGTGCAGGAAGAGCAGCGGCTGGCCTTGGCCGGCGTCAAGGACTTCAATGCTCGGGCGACCATCGCCAAGATTCAGGATTTGAGATCGTGGTGTCATAGCGACGCCTCCATCGGTCGTTCGACCCTGGTCTGCACGGCGGCGTTGTGGCTGCCGGGTTTCTCACGCTTGTCTTCGGGCAGCGCCTTCGGCCACCAATGGTCTTCGTACTCGCTCCAGATTGGCCGTAGATACGGCATTACCTCGGTCGCGAACAGGTACGTCGAACGATTGGTCAATTCCATCGGCGCGGAGCCGATGTGCATTCCCAGACCGAGATGGCCGCAGCGCAGGCTCCGCGCCATCTCTTCACACCTCTGGCGCACCGTCGCTGGCGAACCGGCGATAATGTAACCGCCTTCGAGTAGTTCCTTCCAACTCTTGTTCACGCCAAGATTCAACGAGGTGTTGCCCGCCTGCGCGACAATGCCCGCGCGGATCGAGGCTTCGGTCGTGTAACCCGGCGGCGCGGCCATCCCCGGATAAAGATGCAGGCATCGGTTGAAGAAGTAATCCACGTGCGGCCACCATTCGCGCTCGCAGGCTTCGTCGGTGTCGCTGACACAGAGTTGCTGGAAGAAGGTGCAACTGTAAGGATTCGGTTCCTTGCCGAGCGCCGCCATTCGCTCCCAGTAACCATCGAGCATCTTCTGCGCGCGCTTGTAGCCGCTGAAGGATAGATAACTGTAGTTGTAACCGCGCTCGGCGCAGAAGTCCCAGGTCTCAATCGAGCCGAGTCCGGGAACCCAGACCGGCGGATGTGGTTTCTGGATCGGCTGCGGCCAGATGTTGACGTAACGCAGCTTGGTGTATTTGCCGTTCCAGGCGAACGGCTCGCGCTCGGCCCACGCTTTGATGATCAGATCGTGCGCTTCACGGTACTTCTCGCGGATGGTGGCGGGGTTCTGGCCGTAGCAGTAATTGACATCCATCGGCGTGCCGACGGGGAAACCTGCGATCAATCGTCCGCCCGATACTACGTCGAGCATGGCGAACTCTTCGGCCACGCGCACCGGCGGGTTATAAAGCGCAATCGAATTGCCGAGCACCAGGATCATCGCTTTCGACGTTCGGCGGGCGAGCGCCGCCGCCATCAGGTTCGGCGACGGCATCATCCCATAGCCGTTCTGGTGATGTTCGTTGACACCTATGGCGTCGAAGCCCATCTGATCGGCGTATTCGAGCATGTCGAGATATTCATTGTAGAGCGTGTGGCCCGCCACGGGATCGTAAAGCGCGTTGGGCAGGTCAACCCAGACGCCGTGATAACGCTCGCGGAAATTGTCCGGCAGCCAGCGATACGGCATGAGATGGAACCAGTTGAATTTCATTGGCAAGCTCCTTCGACGCGCCGCCGCTGACGAAGCAGGAGCGCGGCGCGATTGTCGATACACCGCTGATACATTGATTGGTAAACGGCGCAAATTATCTTCTTGCGGATGTTCAAAGGCAATGGCGTGGTTGTTATAATCACGTCGCGCTTATGCGAGATTATTATGAACACCACAAATAGCGCGGAAACCAACTTTGAAGAATGGGCGGTGGCGACAGGCGCAAGCGTAGATGCGATGACGCTGGTATGAACGACGCTTCGCTTTGCGTGCAATTGCTTTGCGACATTATGGTTCCGAAGGAGAGGGGCGAAAATGGAGATTGCGCCTCATATTTCCGTTGATCCTCACGCACATCACGGCGCGCCTGTAATTACGGGAACACGCATGCCAGTCTCAATTATCATCGGCTCACTGGCGGGCGGGATGAGCAGAGAGGAAGTCAGCCGCGAGTATGCTATCACGATAGAGCAATCGAAGCCGCGTTGTCGTTCGCGGCGGAACTGGTTGCTAAAATTCAAGCAGTACCGCTCGCTGGGGATTGAGCGATGAATCCCTTTATTGAGCCGCAGCGAGCGCTGTCACACATCTTACGCCGCCGTCCGAAAGCTTCCACCGAAGCTCAAACCAAGCCTAACGACCAGGGAGGTCACGATGAAGCACTCAATGCACAACTGGATGAGACCCGAACCGCTTGAAACTACGCTTGAACGATTGCATCGGTTCGGCTACGACGGCATTGAAATCAGCGGCGAGCCTGCGCGGCGCAACACCGACGAAGTCCGCGCGCTGATGGACAAATACGAGATCGAATGCTGGGGCGGAGTGACGATGATGTTCGAGGGGCGCGATCTGATTCATCCCGACAAAGACGTCCGCATCGGCACGGTCGCGTATATGAAAGATTGCGTCAGGATGATCAAGACGCTCGGCGGAACGATGTTCTGCATCGTGCCTTCGACCGTCGGCAAGGTGAAGCCGCTCGCATCGCCCGCCGAAGAGTGGCGATGGGCCGTCGAAAGTTTGAAAGAGGTCGCGGCCTTCGCCGCCGATCACGGCGTCACGCCGGGCATCGAGCCGCTCAACCGATTTGAAACCTATTTCATCAACCGGCACGATCAGGCGCTGCGATTAGCCGAAGAAGTTGGCGCCAATATGCATGTCGTGCTCGATGCGTTCCACATCAACATCGAAGAGGTTGATCCGATGCAGGCGATCCGCAACGTCGGCGCCAGGCTGCTCGATTTCCACGTCGCCGACAACAATCGCAAACCTGCTGGGCAGGGCAAATACAATTGGACTGAAGTGATCTCGACGCTCAAATCAATCAACTATCAAGGCCACCTGACGGCGGAATTCGTGTTGACGATTGACCGCACGCCGCTGGCCGTTTCGAGCGAGAAGCGGGAAAGCGATATGGAATTCACCGAAGCCGACCTGAAGTTCATCCGAGATCTCGGTTCGGGCCTGATCAGCGCGGCTGATTACGACAAGGCGGTCGAAGCGAACATCAAACATCTGAAATCGGCCGGGGCCTGATGAAGGATTGAGGAGAGATGGCTGAACAAACCAGGTTATCCGCGGCGTTGCAACGATTCAGAGAGCTTTACGGCGATGGCGAAATGAGAGTGTTGCGCGCTCCGGCGCGGATCAACATCCTCGGCGAACACGTTGATTACGTTTCCTACCTGCCGACCTCCTCGCTGTCTTTTGCGAGCCGCGAACACGAGATGCTGATGCTCTTTCAGACGACGGACGATGGACAAATCCGTGGCGCTTCGATGCTCGAAAAATTTCCGCCGTTCAGCTTCGCGCTTGATGAAGAGGCGCCCGAAGATCACACGAAACAGACCTGGGAGTCTTTTGTCTTCAACCGGCCCGCGCCCGCGCCGCACTGGAGTAATTACGTCAAGGGCGCGGTCTCGTTTGCGCGCTGGAAATATGGCGCGAGCGTCAAGCAAGGGTTCAACTTCCTAATCGAGTCGTCAATCCCGCCGAACAGCGGCGCATCGTCATCGTCGGCGCTGGTTGTGCTTGCGGGCGCGGCGATTCGGGAAGCCAATCGGCTTAAATGCAAACTTGATGAGCTTGCGCGCGATTCGTCGCAGGCCGAATGGTTTATGGGAACGCGCGGCGGCGCGCTCGACCACCTGACGATCTGCCTGGCCACGCGCGGGCACGCCGTCCATATTTCACACTCGGACAACCGGACTGAGCGGGTTCCTCTGCCCGATTACCGCTATCGCTGGCTCACCTTCTTCTCGCACCCGGCGGACAAAGGGCGCGAAGTGATGCTGGAATACAACGAACGCGTGGCCGTTTCGCGGTTGCTCATTCCGGCGATCCTGAATGATACAAAAGAGGGCAAGATGCCGAAAACGATCACACTTGACGAAGTCGCGCGGATTTACCCGGAAACCTTCCGGGAATGCGAACGCGCGTTCCCGGACCTGGTCAGAGAGAGGCGCGATCTCTCTCTCAAACTGCGCGCCCGCATGCGGCATCACCAGGACGAAGCGGGGCGAGTGGAGACGGCGGTTAATCTCCTGTTTCAAACCAACACGCGGGATGATGAGAAGATGCGCGAGCTTGGCGACTGGATTAATTATTCGCACCGGAGCCTGCGCAGGTTTTACGGAGTCAGCACGCCGAAAGTAGAGCGTCTGGTCAAAATCATCACCGCCGATCCGCAGGTTTACGGAGCGCGACTTATGGGCGGTGGGTTTGGCGGAAACGTCCTGGCGCTGACGACGGCTGAAAACACGCAGGCGTTGATTGACCGCGTGCAGAACGAATTTTATGGCCCGCGCGGACGCGATGGAGTCGGCGAAGGCTCGGTGATGGTTTCGACGCCGGGCAACGGGCTTGAGCTTCTCAACCTGGAAAAAAATCAGTACCGCGAGCGGTAGCGAGCGTTTGATCTCACGAAATATGAAACCTCTGAAGATAGGAATCACGGGCGTGCGCGGCATCGTGGGGGAAACCTTCACGCCCGAATTGGCGATCGCCTTTGCGCAGGCGGTTGGAACTTACCTGGGCGCCGGGCGCATCCTGGTCTGCCGCGACACGCGCCCGTCGGGGCCAATGGTGCGATCCGCGGTGATGGCCGGATTGCTCGCCACCGGTTGTGAGGCGATTGACCTGGGCGTCTGCCCCACGCCGACGATGCAGCTTGCGGTCAAACACCTCAATGCGGCGGGCGGCGTTTCGATTACCGCCGGCCACAACCCGGCGCGATGGAATGCGCTGAAATTCGTGCGCGGCGACGGGCTTTACCTGAATACGAGGCAAGCCGAGGAACTGCTGGACATTTATCATCAAGGCGAATTTGAAAAGGCGAAATGGAACGAGATTCAAACTCACATCGAAACGCAGGACGCGGTTGAACGCCACATCGAGATTTTAAAAAACGCCTTTGACGTCGAAGCGATCCGGGCGCGCAAACTGACCGTCGCGGTTGATTGTTGCAACGGCGCGTGTTCGGTGTTGAGTCCGCGATGGCTCGCGGAGCTTGGTTGCGCGGTTCTCGCGATCAACGACGACATTACGGCGCCGTTCCCGCATGACCCCGAGCCGAAGCGCGAGACGATGGCGCAGCTTCGCGCAATCGTCAAAGCCGGACGCGCCGACATCGGCTTCGCCCACGACGCCGACGGCGAACGCCTGGGGATAGTCACTGAAACCGGGGAGCCATTGTCTGAAGAGATGACGCTCGCGCTTGCTACCGACATTAAACTCAGCCGGACGCCGGGCGCGGTCGTCACCAATATCTCAACCACCCGGACAATCGAAAAGATTGCTTCGTGTTACAACTCAAACGTCGTCCGCACGCCCGTCGGCGCGGCTTACATCTCGGAAGCGATCCTGGAACACGACGCGGTGATCGGCGGCGAGGGGAACGGCGCTGTGGCCATACCAGAAATCCATGCGACCAACGACAGCGCGGCGGCAATCGGTTTGATCCTCGAACGGATGGCCAAAACCGGAAAGCGGGTTTCGGAACTTGCGGCCAATCTGCCGCAGTACGTGATGTTGAAACATTACGTGCAGGTTGAGCCTCATCTGCTCTTTTCCGTGCTGAGTGAGATTCGCGAGGAGGTCGAGAAGGCGGACGCGGATGAGGTTGATTTGAGTGACGGCGTCAAGCTTCTGTGGGCTGATGGCTGGGTTCACGTTCGCGCGTCGAATACCGAATCAATGATTCGCATCATCGCGGAAGCAGAGAGTGAGGCGCGCGCCAGAGAGCTTTTGTATTGGGCCAGGGATCAGATCAAGAGAGCGTAAGAGATGAGGGTGTGATGACTCCACAACTGGAACGGCAGATCAGACTCAGCAAAATGCTCTCGCTGGGATTTGTGTTTACGATCTGGCCAATGGCGTGGGTGACTTCCTGCATCTCGGTTTTTATTGGGGTCAGGGCAATGATCATCATCAGTGAATCAACAGAGCCGATGTCGGGGCGTGTTATGGCTTGGTGGTGTATCATCGTTGGCGGTCTACAAAATTTGGTGTCGCTGTTGTACCTGTTCCAGCACTCTATGAAATTGACGTTATGCGCGCAATTCCAACCCTGAAAATCAGCATCTCCGGCGTCCGCGGCGTAATCGGCGATTCGCTCACGCCGGCGCTGCTCACGCGCTTCGCCCAAGCCTTCGGAACTTACGTCGGATCGGGAACAATCGTCATCGGGCGCGACACGCGGACATCCGGCGAGATGGTTCGCCAGGCGGTGATCGCGGGATTGCTTTCGAGCGGCTGCCACGTGATTGATCTGGATGTCTGTCCGGCGCCGACCGTGCAGTTGATCGTCAGACAACGCCACGCGCAAGGCGGCATCGTCATCACGGCCAGCCACAATCCGGCGGAATGGAACGCGCTGAAGTTCGTCAATTCCGAAGGATTGTTCTTGAGCGTGGGGCAGGCGCGCGAGCTGCTCGACATCTATCATCAGGGCGATTACACCAAGATCGCGGGCCGAGAGATGCGCGATGTTGAAACATTCACGGGCGCGCTCGACGCTCACATCAACGCGATCCTCAGCTCGATCGGCGCCTTGCCGCAAACATCACGAAGACTGAAGATCGCGCTCGATTCGTGCAACGGCGCGGGTTCGATCATCGCTCCGAGAATGATCGAAGCGTTGGGAGCCGAAGTCATTGCGATCAACACTACACCTGACGGCTCTTTCCCGCGCGGGGCCGAACCGACGCCGGAGAATCTGACCAGGCTTTGCCGGTTGGTAAAAGAGAGTGGCGCCGACGCCGGCTTCGCGCAGGATATGGACGCTGATCGGTTGGCGGTCGTCGCTGAAACGGGCGAACCGATTGGCGAAGATTACACGCTCGCGCTGGCGGCCCGGTACGTTTTGAGCAAAACGCCGGGCGCGGTCGTGGCAAATCTCTCGACCACCTCCGCGATGGATGATGTGGCGCGAATGTTCAATTCCCCGCTTTATCGGTCGAAAATCGGCGAAGCCAACGTCACCGAGATGATGCGGCAAGTGGGCGCCGTGATCGGCGGCGAGGGCAACGGCGGAGTGATTTACCCGCGCGTCAATTTCTGCCGCGACAGCCTGGTCGGAATGGCTTTGATTTTGCGACTGTTCACCGAGACCGGGCGAACCGTGACGGAGCTTCTCGCCGATCTGCCGCGTTACAAAATGATCAAAGAGAAGTTGGAATGCCCCTCGAGCAAGATCGGTGAAATCCTGAAGATGATCCGCAGCGAATACGCCGGTCATCAACTGGATTTGCGCGACGGCGTGAAAGTGAGTTTTGAAGACGGCTGGCTGCACGTGCGCGGATCGAATACCGAGCCTATTATTCGGCTGGTCGCCGAAGCTCGGGATGAAACTCAGGCGCGGCGGATTCTCGACGCCGTCTTCGCGCGAGTCGGCCAGGCGTTGAAATAGCGATCGGCGTCTCTGGACAATCGGCGTCTGAATAGTGAAGATTGAACCGGTCAATCACCGAGACGCAAAAAGGTCTGAAGCCAATCTTCAGGACAGCGCCCATGAAACTCTTCACTGTTCGCGCGAGAATTTCACTCAGTCTGGCGCTCGGCGTAAGTTTGCTGAGCTTGACAATTTTTGTGTGTTCAATCGGGCTTTCGCCTGATGATTCACGTCTCGACGAGGCGCGGGCTCAAATCGGGCTTGATGAAGAAGGCGAAGGGCCGAGGGGCGCCTGGTTCTACGCGCAGCGCGCCTATCCGCTCAAAACAATTCCTCGCGCGGCCCATATGCGCTCTCTCGATCAGCTCGAACGGGAAGAGAGGCGGCTGCGGGAACTCCACTCCGCCGCGCCCGATGAATTCCCTGATCCGGAAGCGTTGTCGGCCCAGTTTCAATGGACGCCGCTTGGCCCGGCGCCCATCGGCGAAGGCCAGACCTTCGGTGTGCCGCGTGTGGCTGTGTCGGGGCGGGTGTCAACCGTCACTCTCGATCCGGGCTACAACGGCTCGTCGAACCAAACGGTCTATCTGGGCGCGGCGATGGGCGGCGTGTGGCGCTCGCGCGACAACGGCGCGACGTGGACGCCGTTGACCGATGATCAGCCATCGCTCGCGATGGGCGCGCTAGCGATTGATCCGACAAATCCAAACATCATTTACGCAGGCACGGGCGAGGCCCATCTGGCTGGCGACAGCTACTACGGCGCAGGCTTGCTCAAATCCTCCGACGGCGGCTCGACCTGGATCCAGGTCAGCGGCCCTGTTTCGGCACGTGACCCGAAGTTACCGTCCTTCCTCAACGCCACCTTCCACGTCCTCGTAATTGACCCGGCGTCGCCTTCAACGATCTACGCCGTCACCGCGGGAGGCGCTCTGGCCAGCGCTTCCGGCTTCATTGACGGCGCGCCTCTGGGTGACCGGGGGATCTGGAAATCAACTGACGGCGGGTTGACGTGGCGCAATCTCAACCCGCCCAATTTGGCGGCTCTTAGCAGTTCCGGAACCGATCTGATTCTCGATCCGCGCAACTCGAGTCGTGTGATCGCCTCGATGTATGGCCTGGGCATTTATCGCTCCAACAACGGCGGCGAGCCGGGGACGTGGGAAAAATTGGCGGGCGGTTTACCCGACTCCGGTTTTGCCCGCATCAAGCTGGCCGTTGGGCCGCCGCGCGCGCCTTCCGCCGACTCGACGCTCTACGCCGCGTTCGCCGCCAACAATGACGATTTACTTGGCGTCTGGAACTCCACCGACAACGGCTCGACCTGGACCAAAGTGACAACGCCGCAAACTCTGGGGCAGGCCAACTACAACCTCGCGCTGGCGGTGGATCCGGTGGACGCCAACATCGTTTACTACGGCACGGCGGCCAACGCGATCAACAGCGGCGGCGCTTTTTGGCGGAGCCGTGACGGCGGCCGGACGTGGACTGACTTGAGCGCTGGCAACGGCGCGAGCGGCGGTTTGCATGCGGACACTCACTGGATCGCCGCCAGTCAGGCGAACCGCAACGTTCTATTTACGGCCAACGACGGTGGCGTCTGGCGGACGGATAACGCCACGGAGAACGTGGTCGCCTGGACGAGCCTGAACCAGACGCTCAACATCACGCAGTTCTACACCGTCGCGCTGCATCCATTCGACGCGAACGTTCTGCTCGGCGGCACTCAGGATAACGGCACAAATCGGTACGGCGGCGGCGCGAACTGGTTTCAGTCGCGCGGCGGCGACGGCGGCGCCGCGCTGATTGATCAATCCAACCCGCAGGTGATGTACCACACCTTCTTTAACCAGAATAACGCCGACGGACGGAGGCCACAGATCGGGCCGGAAATCTCGCTCAATGGCGGGAACACCTGGTCTCGCCGTGGCTGCTTTGGCTGCACAACGCAACCCGGCGGCTTCAACCCGGCGGATCGAGTAAGCCAGTACGCGCCGATGGCCGGGCACACCGGATTCACGGACGAGAATGGCAACGTCATCTATTTCGGTACGCACCGGCTCTATCGTTCAGCTGATCGAGGCGTGACGTGGACGGGGCTCGGAGGGAGCGCTGACGGCTTCGGCGCCGATTTGACGAAAAACGCCCCGCTCTCGTCCTGCGGGTTCCCTTCTTACATCTCGGCCATTGCCGCGCATTCGCTGCTCGATCAGAACGCGAATCCGCCCGGCGAAATCGTCTGGGTAGGCACGGGCGATGGGGTGGTGCAACTTACGACCAACGCCGGCGCGCTCGGCGCGGCCACGTTCACCAATGTTACCAAGGCTCCGCTGCCCAATCGTTACGTCACCGACATCGCGCTCGATTCTGACGCCCAACGCCGCGCGTTCGTCACTTACTCAGGTTTCAACACCAGCACGCCCGAAACCCCCGGCCACGTTTTTATGACTGATGATCAGGGAGCGACTTGGCGTGACATCAGTGGCAACCTGCCCGACACGCCTGTCAGTTCAGTTGCGATTGATCCGGTATTTCCGGGAACCCTGTTTATCGGGACCGATCTCGGAGTGTTTCAAACCACGGACGGCGGCGCGACGTGGATTCGATTGGGAAACGGCATGCCGAAAGTAGCGACCTTTGTGACGCGCTACCACGCGGCGACGCGCAGCGTTGTGGCGGCCACACACGGGCGCGGCGTTTATCGTCTGACGCTGCCGTCGCGCTCGGCGGCGAGTGTTTCGGCGGCGAGTTTCAGCCGGGCGGGGTTGGCGCCTGAGTCCATAGCCGCTGCTTTCGGAACGGGTCTCGCAACCAGCACACAAGCCGCCACGACGCAGCCGCTGCCGACTGCCCTGGCCGGAACGCGAATCCTGGTCAAAGACAGCGCTGACGTTGTCCGCCTGGCCCCGCTCTTTTTCGTCTCGCCGGGCCAGATCAATTACCAGATTCCGCCGGGCGTATTGCCGGGCGCGGCGATTATCGCTATCGCCGCTGGCGACAGTTCGGTTTCCGTTGGAACGGAGCAGATCGCAGCGGTCGCGCCCGGATTGTTCGCTGCCAACGCCAATGGGCAGGGCGTGGTGGCGGCGGTCGCGGTGCGAGTCAAAGCCGATGGCTCTCAGAGCTTCGAACCTGTCGCGCGATTCGACGCCTCGCAAAACATGATCGTGACGATTCCGATTGATCTTGGCCCGCCGGCAGATACCGTAGTCCTGGTTCTCTTCGGCACAGGCATCCGCAATCGCAGCGCGCAATCGGCGGTAAGCGTCAGACTTGGAGGAGAAGACGCGTCCGTGCAATACGCTTCGGCCGCGCCAGGATTTGTCGGATTGGATCAGGTCAATGCGATCGCGCCGCGCAGTCTGGCTGGCCGAGGTGAAGTGGGCATAGAACTGATTGCTGATGGGAAGAGGGCAAATGAAGTTAAGGTCAGCTTCAAGTGAGTTCCCGGTCTGGTAAAGTAAAATCAAAGAAACCCGAAAAAAGTGATTGCAATCGCCGCCGATGCCGAAGACGTCGTGCCTGAAAGGACTAACTCAAATAATGTTGTGAGCGGCGCCTGTTCATAAACTTTGAAGTGCGGAATGGACCACGGATTTAACGGATGCGACTGATCAGCGCGGGTTTGATTCGCTTCCATCCGGCGCATCCGTTAAATCCGTGGCCTGTTGTTCAACTCGACGGCGGCGTTACTTTTTCATCACCACCGCAAAAACATCCTCACCACAAAACATCTGCTTGCAATTTCCCACTGGGGCGTTCAATCTCTGCGTCCACATAAACTTCAGTTTTTGTTATGAGCAACACAACAAGACGCAAAAAGACTCCACAAGAATTGCGCAGCCATCACTGGCTCGGCTCAGACAGTTTGCGCTCGTTCACCCACCGGTCGCGCGCGAAACAGATGGGCTACGCGCGTGAAGATTACGCCGGCAAACCCGTTATCGCCATCATCAACACGTGGAGCGACCTGACGACCTGCCACAGCCATTTCCGCCAGCGCGCCGAAGAGGTCAAACGCGGCGTGTGGCAATCGGGCGGCTTCCCGGTTGAAATTCCCGCGATGCCTGTCAACGAAACTTACATGAAGCCCAGTCCGCTGATGTATCGCAACTTCCTGGCGATGGAGGTCGAAGAGTTGCTGCGATGCCAGCCGATTGACGGCGCAGTGTTGATGGGCGGCTGTGATAAGACTACGCCCGCGCTGTTGATGGGCGCGATCTCGATGAACCTGCCCGCGATCTATTTGCCCGCGGGACCGATGTTGCGCGGCAATTGGAACGGGCAGGCGCTGGGCAGCGGTTCGGATGTGTGGAAATTCTGGGCCGAAAAATGCGCGGGCACTATTACCGACGCCGAGTGGAACGAGATGGAAGACGGCATCGCGCGCTCACCCGGCCACTGCATGACGATGGGTACCGCCTCGACCATGACCTCGATTGCCGAAGCGATGGGAATGACCTTACCAGGCGCCTCTTCGATCCCGGCGGTGGACGCGAACCATCAGCGAATGGCCACCTCATGCGGCCGCCGCATCGTTGAAATGGTCTGGGAAGATTTGAAGCCTCTCGACATCCTGACGCCGCAATCGTTTGAAAACGCAATCACGACGGATATGGCCATCGGCGGTTCCACAAACGCGATCATTCATCTGGTTGCGATGGCCGGGCGGGCGGGAATCAAACTCGACTTGAAAAAATTCGACGAGATTTCGCATCGGACGCCGATGATCGCCAACATCCGTCCGTCGGGACAACAGTACCTGATGGAGGATTTCTATTACGCCGGCGGGTTGCGCGCGCTGCTCGATCAGATTCGCTCGCTGTTGTATCTCGATTGTCTGACGGCCAATGGCCGAACGCTCGGCGAAAACATCGCTGGGGCGTCAGTCCACAACGCTGACGTGATTCGTTCGATGGACAATCCCGTCGCCCCGCAAGGCGGCACGGCGATTTTGTACGGCAATCTCGCTCCAAACGGCGCGGTCATCAAACCGACGGCGGCTGAGAAACGGCTGCATCAGCACACCGGACGCGCAATCGTGTTCAAAGATTACAACCACATGGCCGCGCGGATTGACGACGAGGGTCTCGAAGTGGATGAGGACTCCGTGCTGGTATTGCAGAACGCCGGGCCGCTTGGAGGCCCCGGAATGCCCGAATGGGGCATGCTGCCTATCCCGAAAAAGCTTTTGAAAAAAGGCGTGCGCGACATGGTGCGAATTTCGGACGCGCGAATGAGCGGTACGTCATACGGCGCCTGCGTGCTGCACGTCGCGCCCGAAAGTTACATTGGCGGGCCGCTGGCGCTGGTCCGCGACGGAGATCTGATCGAACTTAATGTGCCGAACCGAAAATTAAATTTGCAGACCGGTGAAGAAGAGATGGCGCGCCGGCGCGCCGAATGGGCGCCGCCGCCGCCGCGCTACGAGCGTGGTTTCGGCGCGCTCTTCAGCCGTCACGTCACGCAGGCCGATCAGGGATGCGATTTCGATTTTCTGCATGCAGGCGCTGAGACACCGGAGCCTGAGATTCACTGAATCAACCGCCAAGAGGGGAGAGGGGAGTGAGGAGTGGGGAATGGGGGAACGCGAGCCACAGCATCTCGTTCCCCACTCCCTACTCCCCATTCCCTACCCCACTTACTCCTGTTAAAGTGGCCGTTCGTGCCTCTCAAATTCACACACTACGAGGATCAATTTATGCGAACTCTCAAACGACTGCGACGCGCAGTCATCACCGGGATAGGGTGTGTCAGCCCAATCGGCGTTGGCCAGGAACAGTTCTGGCAATCGGTTCGTGAGGGACGCAGTGGTATTGGCTCGATCACCCGTTTTGACGCTTCCGACCTGCCCGTGCGCATTGCCGGCGAGGTCAAAGGTTTCGATCCCGATCAATTCGTTCCACCGAAAGACCGCCAGCACGTTTCGCACGCCGTGGCCTTCGCCATCGCCGCCGCCGACCTGGCCTTCGCCAACGCCGGGTTGAAGCCGAAAGAGATGAGTCTGGACGAGAGGCGCGACACCGGTATCATTCTGGGCAGCGGCGGCGCGAGTCTGGGCTTCATCGAAAAACAGTATCGCTACTATTTCGCAAACGAAGCGAAAAAAGCCAGCATCTACACTATTCCTACCGCCACGCCTGGATCGTTACCGAGCGAAGTGTCAATGCCTTTCGGATTGAAAGGCTTCAGCCACTTGATCTCCACGGGGTGTACCTCCTCGACTGACGCGATTGCTTACGCCGCGCAGAACATCGTGATGGGACGCATCAACACCGTTTTGACCGGTGGAGTTGACGCGCCGCTCGCGCACAGCATCATGCTCGGTTTTTGCGTAATGAAAGTAATGACGCCGTCGTGGAACCACGACCCGCAGCGGGCTTCGCGCCCTTTCAGCCGCGACCGCGATGGATTCGTGCTGGGCGAAGGCGCCTACTTTTTCGTGCTCGAAAATATGGATCACGCGCTCGAACGCGGCGCGAGGATTTATGCCGAAGTCGTCGGTTACGGTTCAACCTGCGATGCGCATCACCGCGTGCGGCTGGATGAGACCGGAGTCGAACCTGCGCGCGCGATGGCGCTGGCGTTGAAAGACGCCGGCGTCGCGCCCGAAGAGATTGATTACATCAACCTGCATGGCACTTCGACCGAATTGAATGACCGGATCGAAACGCGCGCGATTAAATTGGCGTTCGGCGACGCGGCGTCACGCATCCCGATGAGCGCCACGAAGTCAATGGTCGGCCACCCGCAGGGCGCTTCGGGCGCCGCCGGGCTTACAGCGACGCTGGGCGGAATGGTCGAAGGCTTTCTGCCTCCGACGATCAATCTGGAGCAGCCCGACCCGGAATGCGATCTCGATTACGTGCCGCAGCGCGCGCGGCAGTCTCAGATCAGGCACGCGCTGTGCAACTGCATCGGGTTCGGATCGAAGAATTCAGCTTTGGTCGTGAAGAAGTTCGAGGTTTGAGATAGAGGTAGCTTCACACTTAACTGTGGCGGATCACTAATGAAGGAAAAGAGAGATTACGGAAAAGACGGAAATAACGGAATAAACGGAAAAAAACAGAAAAATTTCCGTTTGTTCCGTTATTTCCGTCTTTTCCGTAATCTCTCTTCGACTTGGCCTAGCGTTATCCACGGTTAAATGTAGACCTATCGATATAAGGACTGCCGAATGTTTGCCTCTTTCGCTGAGCGCAGCAACGAAGCCGAGTTGATGGACGGAGTGGATTACACCGCCGCCGAGCTGATCGAAAACCTGGCCGACCTGCGCCGCGTCAACCGGTACCTGGGCGGACAAGGCGCGCTGACGCGCCATTTATTCCCGATGATCGAAGCGACGGGCCGAAGGCGAATTCGCCTGCTCGATGTCGGCAGTGGATCGGCGGATATTCCCGCGCGGATCGTCGAGTGGGCGCGCAATCGCGGGATCGAGATCGAATTCGTCGCGCTGGATATGAACGAAATCGCGGCTCGCGAAGCGCTAAGGCAGACCGTAAGTTATCCCGAAATCAAAGTCGTTCGCGCCGATGCGATGAATCTGCCGTTTGATGACCGCAGTTTCGATTTCACGCTGGCGTCGTTGTTCCTTCACCATTTTGAAAGCGACGGCGCATCGGCGTTGTTGAAAAGCTTCGCCCGCGTGTCACTCGTCGCTTTCATCGTCAACGATCTGCGGCGGCACCCCGTGGCCTACTATTCAATCAAACTGCTGACCCGAATCTTCACCCGCAACCGTTTGGTGCGGAATGATTCCGCCGTCTCCGTCCTGCGCGGATTCACCGAACACGACATCGCCGACATCGCCCGCCAGGCGCAGACGCCGCTGCGAATCTATCGCCATTTCCCTTACCGTTTTATTTTGATTGGACGACAAAGCTTATGACTAACGAAGACGTGCTGAAAATTTTTGAAGAGAACGGAGCGCTGTTGAAAGGTCACTTCCTGCTCACGTCAGGGTTACACAGCAACCGTTACCTGCAATGTGCGCTGGTGCTGCAACATCCCGCAGTGGCCGAAAAGTTATGCGCTAAACTCGCGGCAAAGGCTGAAGCCGATGCGAGCATTGGCCGGATTGACCTGGTCGTCGCTCCAGCGTTGGGTGGCGTGATTGTGGCGCACGAAGTCGCGCGGGCGCTGGGCGTGCGCGCGCTGTTCACCGAACGGCAGGAAAAGACGATGACGTTGCGCCGAGGTTTTCAAATCAAGCCGGGGGAACGCTGCCTGGTCGTCGAGGATGTGGTCACGACCGGCGGTTCGACGCGCGAAGTGATGGAAGTCGTCGCCGAGCGTGGCGGCGTGACTGCCGGCGCGGGATCGTTGATTGATCGCAGCGGCGGCGCTGTTGATCTGGGTGTTCCGCGCCACGCGCTGGCTGTGCTTGAAGTCCCGACCTACAAACCCGAAGAATGCCCGATGTGTAGAGAAGGTTCGATGGCGATCAAACCAGGTAGCCGGCAATAAAGGCGAGCCGCGAGCCGCCTTAGTCCGGCAGCCGGTGGTCGAGTCAATTCATTGCCGCTCACTCTGATGGTAAATGACAGCAGGGGATCACAGTTCCGGTCAATCGCCTTCATTCCTTTGCCTTGATTCCCCTACCTGGTTGCGCGGATCACTGTCTGACAGGCAGTAATTTCTCAAGCTCGCCCATTAGCGCGTTCATGCGGCGGAAAACGGCTTGATATGGTTCCCCGGTAGTCATATCAACACCTATTTGCTTTAGCAAATCATAGGAGGTCCGGTTGTCGCTGTCGGCTCCAAGTCTTTGATAGAAGGCCGTTCGCACCTTTGTATCTCCAACTCGAACTTTTTCCACGAGCATACAGCCAACGGCATTCGCAAAAGGAAAATTCAAACCCTCGAATGAGTAGAACGAGACTGCAATGTCTATCCATTGCGCGGCTTGAAAATCGTCTATCATCAAGATGTTTTTCTCGTGCCCGTAATACTGGCGCAATAAGTCGAGGTACATCTGCGATAGCTGTTTACCGGTCGGAGGACTCCCTTTCAAAATCAAATCCTGGGCGTTAGCCTCGAACTCGGAAGTCAACACATAGCGAAGATAGGTGTTTGCCATCCGGTCCAACGAAGTAATGAGTAGGCCCAGTCGTTCTTGTTTATTTTTCGCCTGATCGGTCAGGTAGTCGTCATAGAGGAACCGTCCAGCGTCAAGAAAAGCGTTGCCGTAAATGCCCGTATAACTATCATCCTGAAGGCTGTCTTGAGTCGCCTCAGGCGGTGTCCCGGCTCCCCGCATCAGGAGCACTATAGCTCCGGCCAACGCGCGCGAAGCTCGCAAGTCTCCTCTGTACTTCTGAAAGAGATAAGAATTGGCGCCGCCTACTGGAGGATAAATAGCGAAATTCTCTCGCTTCTCAGGCGAGGGCGGCAGGTGCATCAACGGTTGCTTGAGCAGCTCTCGCACCCGCGCCTGATAGTCTGCGCCGAGCGGAGCCAGGGCGGCGACGGCCAGGTCTAGGGTCTCTTGCACAGTGAAGCGGCGATTACCTGCTGGCGGAGAGATGAAGAGGTCATTATACGTCAAGCGCTCAATCCCAAGGGCGCGGCGCCGCAACTCAAGATACCGGTGAAAGGCGCCGAGATTCGCGCGGGTCACTTCAACCAGGTTTTGCTGCGCTGTACGGGGAATTCCTTGATTAAAGAGTAGGGCCTCTATTCCATCAGCGAACTTGCGATGCTGAGCGATTCTGGCGTCCGCTTCGATGCGGCGCGTCAAAAGTAGTCCAAACACATCTTCAAGCTGGCGCAGTCGTCCCATAAAAGCGTGAGTGGCCGCGATCTGTTCATTTGGATTTGACGACCTGCTCAGGCGGTTATACTCCGAGCGGTTGACCAGGACATCATTGCCACTCGCATCCTTGATCGTGCGCCATCCCAGATCAGACTCGATCAGTTCTTGATAGATATCATTCGGCAAGATTCGCCATCTCTCCAGCCCTCGCACGATGCTTTGAGCCTCGGCGCTTAACATGTGAGATGACTCTCTGAGCATTCGATTGATCCGCCACTGATGGGTTTTCAGGCGCGGCTCGTCACGGAAGAGCTGTTCCATCCGCTGCGCGCCGATGGCCCGAATCTCATCGGCTGCGAAACTGATGGCGACTTCGACTTTGGCCTCTAGCGCGTTTGCGATGTCGTACTTAGCGCGCGCTTCTTCCGAACGCGTGTCAGCATCAAACCGCAAATTGCCATACAGTCCCAGCCTGCCAGCGCGACGGCGCAGATCAATAATCTTATCCATCCCGTCGGCGAGACTTTTGGCATTGCGCCCGAGCGTTCCTTTGAGATGCCCGATAGTCGTCAGCATCTTTTCGATCCTCGCGCGCTCGGCTTCCCACGCGGCATTGTCACGGTAAAGAGACGACAAATCCCAGACATAGCGATTGACATCACTGGTCGCAGTTTGTTGTGCTGAGGCGTGTGTTGCGGACACGGCGCAGATCACTATGATGGCGACAATCGTCACTAAACATCGCAGCTTGATGTAATTCATTTAGCTCCTCATTCCTCTCGTGTGAATTCGAACGCGATTCCAACCGCAGATAGCAGAGGCTGCCGAAAAGAGGCGTCTGCCTTTGTGAAACATGCGATGACTCCTATTTTTGTACCTGTTCAGGGTTGCCGGGGCAGTAGTGTCTGCATACCGGCGCAGAATCGATGGGTCATCAGCGGGCGGTAGCTGGGAAAGCCAGTACCGCGACATCCCCTTCACTACAAAATTACTGTTTTTCTTTCGGCACGACGATGATATAGGCGTACGGCTTGCCCTCGTTGAGAATCCAGGGCTGAGACTCGCTGCCGCGATGCTCAGGCCGCGCTCCGATGTCGGAGTTCTTCATATACGGCGCGTAAAACATCACGTGCGGCGGAAAGACCGTTACCATCTTTCCGCTCTTGTGATCGTGCGTCTTGAATTCCGTCGAGAGCATGTAAGCGACACCTTGTTTGCGCGGGGCCAATAGCTTGCCTGCGCGATACTCTTCATCAATGACGCGTTCGACC
>Ga0187894_10001132_pt1 | contig 35262 bp, 32 predicted proteins | sample GBC1701081metaG_FD_136650 | JGI IMG/M metagenome (GOLD analysis project Ga0187894, IMG submission 136650) | White microbial mat communities from a lava cave in the Kipuka Kanohina Cave System on the Island of Hawaii, USA - GBC170108-1 metaG ...
CACCAGCTGGTTGAACACGTCGCACGCGAGACCTTCGAGGCCGCGGTTCACGCCGGCCACGCGCGCCGCGGCATCCTCGGCGCACGCGCACCGCCACAGGATGGTCGTCTCCGGGAACTCGCCCACGTAGCCGCCGAGGTGATCGAGCAGCCCCAGGTAGATCTCGACGTGGCGGGACTCGTCCCAGACCTGCCGCGCCATGTCCATCGTGAACTCCCACGGGGCATCCGGAAAGTCATAGACGGTCCGCCCGGCGCCCTCCATGGCTTGCAGCTCGCCCACCATGATCCCGTGCACGCGCTCCTTGATGGACTCGCGGGTGAAGAGATCGGGAAACGGCGGCAAGCCCTGCTCGGTCTTGGCCTTGGCCACGTCGCGCGCCCGCATGCGGACGAACCGATCCTCGCGAGCCAGCTTGTCGTAGGCGATGGGGCGATCCATGGCGACCTCTCGAGGACGGAATGAACAGCTGTTCAGAATCTTAAACGAAGGCCCCCCCGAAGGCAATCGAGGCCGTCAGACTATGCCGTACAGGCGCCGGGGAGCTGACCGAGGGCCGGGCGCGCGCCCGCGAAGATACCGCCGTTCGAGCGCCGGCTTCGCCGGCGCAATCCGGTTCCGAAGGGGGAGGCTCGGAGGGGGCCGTCGAGGCCCCCTTCGAAACTTAGAGTCCGCCCGTCACCAGGAGCGTCTGGCCGCTCACGTAGTCGCTGTCGGGGCTGCAGAACAGGTAGATCGCCCCGGCGGCCTCCGCCGGGGTGCCGCCGCGCCCGAGCGGAATCATCTGGCTCATCGCCGCGATGCGCGTGCCCTGCACGCCCACGCGAACCTTCCGGCCGTCGACCTCGATGGTGCCCGCCTCGCCCTCGGCCAGCGGCTGCGTGAGCCTCGTCTGGATGTAGCCGAACGCCACGCAGTTCACCGTCACGTCGTAGCGGCCCCATTCCTTCGCCAGCGTCCTGGTCACGCCGACCATCGCGGCCTTGCCGGCGGAATAGTTCACCTGCCCCGCGTTGCCGTTGGTGCCCGACGTGGACGAGACGTTGACGACCTTTCTCACGACGCGCTGGCCGGCCTGGCGCTCCGCCTCGACGGCCGGCCGCAGGTAGTTCGCGAACGCGCGCAGGATGCGAAACGGCGCGGTGACGTGCACGTCGATGATGGCGTACCACTGCTCGTCCGTCATCTTCTGGATGACGTTGTCCCACGTGTAGCCGGCGTTGTTGACGACGACGTGCAGGCCTCCGAGTCCGGTGATGGCCGCCTCGACGATGCGGTCGCCAAAGTCCGGCGCCGTGACGTTGCCCACGCACGCGATGGCGCGGCCGCCGTCCTTCTCGATCAGCGCGATGGTCTCCTGCGCCGGCTCGTCGTCGAGGTCGTTGACGACCACGCTCGCGCCGTCCTTCGCGAGGCGCCGGGCGACCTCCCGCCCGATGCCGCGTCCCGATCCCGTCACGATGGCGATCTTGCCGTCGAGCTGCCCCATGGGCTCCTCCGTCCACAACGGGAGATGGAACATCGTGCGCCGCCGCGCCCGCCGGCGCCGCTTCGCCCGGGAAGGCTAAGCGATGTCTGGAGGGCCGTCAAGCGTGCCGCCTCGCTTGACAACCTCCGACGCGCGATGCTTAGGTTCCCCGGGAGAGCGGCGACAGGGCAGTTGCTGCCGCATCCGACGAGCGAGGAGATTCACCGGCGATGGACTTCGGCTTCTCCGCCGAGGAGACGGCGTTCCGGGAGGAGGTGCGCGCCTTCCTGCAGCGCCATCCTCCCGAGACGTTCCCGCGCGATGGCATGGACGCGGGCTATGGCTCGGGCGCGGTCTCTCGCGAATTTCTCCGCGCGCTGGGCGCCCAGGGCTGGCTCACGATGACGTGGCCGCGGCGCTTCGGCGGGCACGAGCGCCCGATGATGCTGAAGCTCGTCCTGCTCGAGGAGCTGGCGCTCGCCGGCGCGCCCTTCGGGCCGTTCGGCGGCGCCGACCAGACGGCGGACGTCATCATCCGCGACGGCACCCCACGTCTCCAAACCGACGTGCTCCCGCGCGTCGGGCGCGGGGAGGTCACGTTCTGGCAGGGGTTCAGCGAACCCGGCGCGGGTTCGGACCTCCTGTCGCTGACCACCGAGGCGACGCGCGACGGGGATCACTACGTGCTGCGTGGCCACAAGATCTGGAGCAGCCACGCCGGCATCGCCGACTACGGGCTCGTGCTCGCGCGAACCAGCCGCGAGGCGCGGCGGAGCCGCGGACTCACGATGCTGGTCGTGGCCAACGGCTCGCCGGGAATGGACATCCGCCCGATCCGGAGCCTCACCGGCGAGGTCTACCACTACGAGGTGTTCCTCGAGGACGTGCGCGTCCCCGCCGACATGCGGCTCGGGCGCGAGGGCGAGGGCTTCACCGCGCTCCTCGCCGGCCTCGACACCGACCGGTTCTGGGGTCGCTTCTACAAGGCGCCGGCGCTGTTGCGCATCGTGCGCCTGCTCGTCGAGTACGCCAACGCGACGGTCAGGAATGGCGCACCGCTGTCCCGTGACGCCGGGGTGCGCCGTGGGCTCGCCTCGCTGGCTGCCGAGATCGAGGCGCTGCGCCTCTTCTTCTATCGCCTCGGCTGGATGATCCAGCAGGGCGAGGCGCTCAAGCACGAGTCGGCGCTCGCGAAGGTCATGGCCGACGAGCTCGGCCAGAAGGTGGCCGCGTTCGCCATGGATCTGCTCGGCCCCTTCGCCCCGCTCACCGAGTCCTCTCGCTGGTCCCCGCTCCGCGGTCTCGTGCAGCACGCGTACCTCACGAGCCTCGGCCACACGATCGCCGGCGGCACGTCGGAGATCCTGCGGACGACCGCCGCGACGCGCGGTCTCGGGCTCCCGAGCGAGCGCTGATCGGCGCGGACCGCATGGACTTCCGACCCACCGAGGCCCAGCGACTCCTCGCGAGCGCCGCGCGCGACGTCCTGACCCGGCACTGCCCGATCGAGACGCCGCCGGATGGAACGCCGACGGGACCGGACGCCGGCGCGCTCTGGGCGATCCTTGCCGAGCTGGGCTGGCCGGGCCTGCTCGTGCCGGGCGATCTCGGCGGCAGCGACGGCACGCTGCTCGACGTGATGGTCCTGTGCGAGGAGATGGGACGGTTCGGTCTGGTGAGCCCGTACGTCCAGAGCGCCGTGGTCGCGACGCGCCTCCTCCTGACCGCAGGGAGCGCGGCGCAGCGGCGCGTCGTGGCCGACATGGCGATGGGGCGCCGGATCTGCGCGCTCGCCATCCGCGAGGACAGCGGCGCGCTCGCGCCCGCGGCCATGGCGCTCTCCGGCCGCCCGGGACAAACGCTCCGCGGCACGAAGCTCTTCGTGAGCGACGCGGAGCGGGCGCACGATCTCGTCGTCGCCGCGCGCGCCCCGTCCGGCACGACCGTGTTCCACGTCGATCGACACCGCGCCGGGATCACGCTCGCGCCGATGGCCTCGATGGGCGGCGAGCGGCTGTTCGAGGTGACGTTCGACGACGTCGCCGTGACCGCGTCGGACGTGGTCGGCGCCGAGGGCGCCGGCTGGGACGCGCTCGAGGCCGCGCTCGGCCTCGGCGTCCTGGCCGCCTGCGCCGAGATGGTCGGCGCCGCCCAGCGCATTCTCGACCTGGCCGTCCTCTACGCTCGGACGCGCGTGCAGTCGGGCCGGCCGATCGGGGCCTTCCAGGCCGTGCAGCATGCCTGCGCCGATCTCGCGCGCGGGGTGGAGAGCGCCCGCCCGCTCGTGCTCCACGCGGCGTGGAAGGCGCAGCAGGGCGTGCCAGCCCAGGCCGACATCGCGATGGCCGCGAGCTACGCGGGCGACGCGTGTCTCGCCGTCGCCCGCCGGGCCCACCAGATTTTCGGCGCGATCAGCTACTGCGACGAGCACCCCCTGCACCGATTTCACAAGCGCATCGTCGCGGCGCGCCTCGCGTTCGGCGACCCGACCGCTCACCACGAGGCGATCGCCCGGGCCATCGGCCTCGCCTGAGGTGCGATGGCCGGGGAGGCTACGCGTTCGTGACCTGTCGGTACTGCAGGAACAAGCGGTCGCGCTGGCGCTGGAGCACCGGATAGCCCGCATGCCCCGTCGCGGCGATGGCCCGGGCGAGTGGGCAGGCCTCGTCGTCGAAGAACCGCGCGATGCGGTCGAGGTCCTCCTGCACCTGCCGGCGTCGGGCGCGGGCGCCCGCGTGCTCGACCAGGCGGAGCGCGAGACGCTCGATCGCTTCGCGCGATGCGCCGCGAAAGTACAGGCCCCAGAGCGCGGGCCAGTCGGGTGGCAACCGCCTCACGCCGAACACGTGCGAATGCCGTGCGGCCACGAAGCGATCAGCGCGTCGCCGCGGCACGGGATGGCCGACCAGGCCGAGGAGCCGCCGCAGCGCGAAGAACGCATCGCGCGTCACGCGGCGCGAGCGGAATGCCCCGTGAAGCGTGAACGGTCCAAAGGCCGGCGGCGTCGTCGTCACGCAGAAGTACGTCTCGACGCCCGCCTCGCGCAACCCGACGTACGGGTACAAGAACGAGAACGCGCCGTCGACGTTGTCGCGCGGCCGGAGCGCCTGGATCAGGCGCAGCTCGCGGCGCGATGCCTCCTGCTCGGAGAGGCACACGTCCCACACGACGCTCGACGCGGCCCGGATCAATGCGCGGGGCTTGCCGTCCTTCCGGATGCGCCGTGTCGTCCGATACTGCGCCAGCCGGCGCCGGAGGTCGGCCGCCTTGCCGACGTAGAGCAGGGCGCCCGACGCGTCGTAGAAGCGATACACACCGGGTTGTGCGGGGACCGTCTGGAGGAACCGCGGGCCGAACTTCCGGTCGAAGGGTCGCACGCGGCCGTGGAGTCAGCGCTGCCGGTCGTCCTCGGTCACTCGTGCCGCCACGGGCGCGGGCGCGATCATCACCGGGAGCGTAGCATGCGGCTGTGCTATTCTCCCCGCGTGCCCGACTTGCTCGCCGAACTGGCTCAACACGTCGCCTCCCGCCTCGTCGCTCGACGGGACACCATCGGTGTGTCCGAGTCATCGACGGGCGGCCTGGTGTCCGCCTGTCTCCTCTCCATCCCCGGCGCGTCGGCCTACTTCCTCGGCGGCGGCGTGATCTACACGCAGGTGGCGCGGCGAATCCTGCTGGCCGTGCCCGACGACGCCGTGCGGGGAATCCGTTCGAGCAGCGAGGCCTACGCCCTGCTCAAGGCGCGGACGGTTCGCGAGCGTCTCGGCGCGACGTGGGGCCTCGCCGAGACCGGTGCCGCTGGCCCGACCGGCAACCGCTACGGCGACGCTGCGGGCCACACGTGCATCGCCGTCGTCGGCCCCGTCGAGCGGGCGCTCACCGTCGAGACCGGGAGGGCGGACCGCGAGGCCAACATGTGGGCCTTCACGCGCGCCGCCCTCGACCTGCTCGACCGGTGCGTGGGTGAGGCGCCCGCCTCGCCGGCATCCTGAGCCGAACACCGCCTGCTCGCGGGAGCCGCGTGACCGATCTCGCCGCCGCTCGCCGCATGATCGACGCGGCCCGCCGCGTCGTCGTCCTCACGGGCGCCGGCATCTCGACCGAGTCGGGGATCCCGGACTTCCGCGGGCCCCAGGGGCTCTGGACGCGGGACCCGAAGGCCGAGAAGATGGCGACGCTCCAGCACTACGTGGCCGACCCCGAGGTGCGCCAGCGCGCCTGGCAGAGCCGCCTCGAGTCGCCCGCCTGGACGGCCGAGCCCAACGCCGGGCATCGCGCCCTGTTCCTGCTCGAGCAGCGCGGAACGCTCCACCTGTTGATCACGCAGAACGTCGACGGCCTGCACCAGAAAGCGGGGTCGAGTCCCGCCCGCATCGTGGAGATTCACGGGACAATGCGCGAGGTGACCTGCCTCGCGTGCGGGGAGCGGGCGCCGATGGAGCGGGCCCTCGCTCGGGTGCGCGCCGGGGAGGCCGATCCGGCCTGCCGGACGTGCGGCGGCATCCTCAAGTCCGCGACGATCTCGTTCGGTCAGGCGCTCGTGCGCGAGGACCTCGAGCGATCGCACGCCGCCGCGGAGACCTGCGACCTGCTGCTGGCCGTGGGATCGACCTTGTCGGTGTACCCCATCGCCGGTGTCGTGCCCGTGGCCAAGGACGCCGGCGCGCGCCTCATCATCGTGAACGCGGAGGCCACCGCGATGGATCACCTCGCCGACGCGGTGCTCCGCGGCGCCATCGGCGAGATCCTGCCAGCGCTGCTCTCAGCGGACTGAGCGCGGGCGTCCGCGCCAGCCCCGCGTGCTATCGTGGTGGGCGCGAGGAGTCCGGCATGGGCAACACGTTCGGCCACCTGTTCCGCGTGACGACCTGGGGCGAGTCCCACGGCGCCGCCATCGGCGCGGTGATCGACGGCTGCCCCTCGCTCCTGCCGCTCTCCGAAGCCGACATCCAGCCCGATCTCGACCGGCGCGCGCCCGGGCAGAGCCACCTGGTCACCCAGCGCAAGGAATCCGACACCGTCCGCATCCTGAGCGGGGTGTTCGAGGGCAAGACGCTCGGCACCCCGATCAGCCTCGCGATCGACAACGAGCACATGCGGCCGGGCGACTACCGGGAGGTGCAGGAGAAGTATCGGCCGAGCCACGCGGACTACACGTACGAGGCCAAGTACGGGTTCCGCGACTGGCGCGGCGGCGGTCGCACGAGCGCGCGAGAGACGGCCGGCCGCGTCGCCGCGGGGGCCATCGCGCGCAAGCTCCTCGCGGTTCGACACGGGGTCGAGATCGTCGCGTGGGTGAGCAAGGTCGGTCGGATCGCGGTCGAGTGCGACGTCGAGCTGGTCACGCGCAGGGAGGTGGACGCGACGCCGATCCGCTGCCCTGAGCCGTCCGCGGCCGCGGAGATGATCGCGGCGGTGGAGGGCGCGCGAAGGGACGGCAATTCGCTCGGCGGCATCGTGACCTGCGCCGTGCGGGGGTGCCCCGTCGGCTGGGGCGAGCCCGTGTTCGACCGCCTCGAGGCCGATCTGGCCAAGGCCGTGCTGAGCTTGCCCGCCAGCAAGGGCTTCGAGCTCGGGTCGGGCTTCGCCGGCACCGACCTCACCGGCCGCGAGCACAACGACGAGTTCTACATGGAGGGCGAGCGCGTGCGCACGCGGAGCAATCGGAGCGGCGGCGTGCAGGGCGGGATCACCAACGGCGAGACCGTGTATTTCCGCGTGGCGTTCAAGCCCACCGCGACGATCATGAGCGCGCAGCGCACCGTCAGCGTCGACCGCGAGGACACGACGATCACGGGCCGCGGCCGCCACGATCCCTGCGTGCTGCCGCGCGCCGTCCCGATGGTGGAGGCGATGGCCGCGCTGGTCCTCGCGGATCACGCCCTCCGGCACGCGGCCATCACCGGGAAATAGCCACGGCGCCGTCCGAGCGCGTGGCGCCAGTCGAGCCGCTCGTCCGCGCCGCCTTTCGCTCCGCATTCCCGGACCTGCCCGCGACGGTGCCCCTCACGGCGCGGCCGGCGCCGGGCCCGCGCAGCTGGCACCGCGTGATCCTCGTGGAGGGCGCGGAGCGCCGCGTCGTGCTCAAGGTCATGCCGGCGCCCGAGCGCGCGTCCGCGCACAAGGGTGTGATGGAGACGGAGCACCGTCTGCTCACCGAGCTGATCCCACGGATCAGCGAGGCGAACCCGAGCGTCGGCTGCCCACGCGTCCTCGCCTATCTACCCGAGGACGGCGTCCTGGCCCTCGAGATGATCGACGGGCCGCCCCTGAGCGCGATCCTGTTCGGACCGGCCCGGCCGAGCGAGCCGCAGGTCGTGCGGCGCCTCCTCGAGCGGTGCGGCGAGTGGCTGGGGCACCTGCATCGGCTCACGCGGACGGCCGAGCGCGGCAATCCGTTCGCGTGGTTCCGACAGGAATTCGAGGCGCCCGCCGTGGAGCGCGCGATCCGCCGGACAGGAGCCGGACGGCTCCACGCGGACATCGTGGCGGCGGCGCGGCGTCTCGAGTCCGCCTCGACCGCCGACGTGGCCCGCTGCACGGTACACGGCATCTTCGCCCCGTATCACGTGCTCGTCCACGGCGAGGGCATTCGCGTGATCGACCTCGAGTCGGCGCACGTCGGCTATCCGTACGTCGATCTCGCCTTGTTCGACGCCCATCGCGCCTTTCAGTCGCCCTGGGCACGAGCCGAGACGGCGCGGCGCTGCCCGGTCGACGAGCAGCGCCGCGCCCTGCTCGACGGCTATCAGCGAGCGGCCGGACCGTTGTCCGCGCTCGATCACCTCGCCCTTGGCCTGGCGCGCGTCCACGCGTTCGTTCGCTTTCCGCGCGCCTGGCAGATCGAGCGACGACCGCGCACGGTGGCCAAGGACGCCATCCGCCTGGCGTGGTGGCGGTGGCGTCTGGCACAGGTGTGGCGAGAGGACGCCCCCGCCCTCGAACGGGCGGCGCACGCGATGCCGGCGCCGTCGAGTTGACACGTGGAGAAGCGCGCTGATACGGTCCTCCCGTCGCTCGTGGGCCTGACCATCTGACTGCCAAACCGAGGTGACGCCATGCCCGTGACACGCTTCGAGATCGCGCTGCAGCGCCCGCTGGCGGATGGAGCCGCATGGAGTGGCCCCGACGGCGAGATCGGCGCCTACGAGGAGCTGAAAGGTCGCCTGCACTTCTCCATCGACCCGCTCCACGCCGCCAATCGGCGCATCACCGACGTCGAGCTGGCGCCGCGCGCGGCCTCGGGTCGCGTCGAGTGGACGTCGGACGTGTCCATCCTGCTGCCGGTCGATCGCGCTCGCGCGAGCGGACGGGTCCTGCTCGACGTCGTGAACCGCGGCAACACCGTCGCGGTGCCAAACTTCAATCGCGCGACCCGGCCCGTCTTCGGTCCGGGCTCGGACCCCAACCCGCCGATCGACGTGGGCGACGGCTTCCTCATGAAGCGGGGCTGGGTCGTCATCTCGTGCGGCTGGCAGGGCGACGTGCCGGAGGTGCCGGGGCTCTTCCGGATGCATCCTCCCGAGGCGCGCGATGCCGGCGGAGCACCACTTCGCGGCCGCGTGCACACGCAGCTCCAGGCGGGGGCGCCGACGCCGCACTTCCTGCTGTCCGACCGCGGCCACATCCCCTACCCCGCGGCCGACCTCGATGAGGCGGACGCCGTCCTCACGGTCCGCGATCTGCCGGACGGGCCCGCGATGACGATCCCGCGGGCACGGTGGCGCTTCGCGCGCGCCGACGGGGGCCGGATCGTCGCCGACGCGCGACACGTCCACCTCGACGGCGGATTCGAGAAGGGCCGGCTCTACCAGGTCACATACACCGCCGTCGGCGCCCCCGTGCTCGGTCTCTCCATGGCCGCGCTCCGCGACAGCGCCTCGTGGCTCACGCACGGCGACGCGGGCTCGAATCACCCCGCGCCCGGACGGCTCCGCTGGGCCTACGCCTACGGCCGGTCGCAGACGGGCCGGCTCCTGCGCACGCTCGTCTACGAGGATCTGAACGTCGACGAGGGCGGGCGCGAGGCGCTCGACGGCATCATCGCGAACGTCGCGGGCGGCATGCGCGGCGAGTTCAACCAGCGGTTCGGTCAGAACTCGAAGGACCGCAACAACATGATGGCCCACCTATTCCCGTTCACCGACCGGCCCGCCACCGACGCGGAGACGGGCGTGAAGGATGCCCTGCACGCGCGGCTCGACGCGCGCGGCAGCCGGCTCCGCGTCTTCTACACGAACACGTCGGCCGAATACCATCGCGGCGACGCCTCACTCGTCCACACCGACCCGGACGGGCGCCAGGACGTGCCCCACGGCCCGAACGTCCGCGTGTACCACTTCGCGGGCACGGAGCACGGCCTTGGCATCTGGCCGCCCACCGACACGCAGACGTCGCCCGCCGATCCAACCGGCACCGTCGAGCGTTCCCAGCACCTGCGGAGCGTCGTGGACTACTCGGCCCTGCTGCGGGCGTGCCTTGTCCATCTCGATCGCTGGGCAGTGGACGGTGTGGAGCCGCCGCCGAGTCGCCACCCGCGTCTCGACGACGGCACCGCGGTGACGCCCGACGCGCTCGCGCCCGCGTTCGCCAGGATCCCGGCCGCCCGCTACCCGCGCCACAATGCGAGGCCTCGCCGCCTCGACTGGACGTCGATGCCCCCACGGCCGGGGCGCGCGTTCGGCTCGCTCGTCTCCGCGGTGAATGCCGACGGCAACGAAGTGGGCGGAATCGTCCTGCCCGAGCTCGCGGTCCCGGTCGCCACGCACACCGGGTGGAACCTGCGTCATCCCGAGATCGGCGGGGCCGAGCAGCTCCTGGTCTTCGCGGGTGGGACGCTTCCGTTTCCGCGCACGCGGGCCGAGCGCGAGGCAGCGGGCGACCCGCGGCTGTCGATCGAGGAGCGCTACCCGTCGCGCGCCGCCTACCTCGAGCGCGTGCGCGACGCGGCCGATGCGCTGGCCGATGCCGGGTATCTCCTGCGCGAGGACGTCGAGCTCTCGGTGGCGGCGGCCGCGCGACTCTGGGATCGCTTCGCGCGCTGAGCGCGCGCCGCGAGCGGTCAGGTCGCGGGGCGCCCGCGGCGGGACAGCAAATCGCGGGCGCCGAAAACGAGCAGCCCGGCCGCGAGCCACGCGATCGCGCCCGAGAACACGAAGGCCCCTGGCAAGCTGATCGCCGCGAGCGCGCCGGTCACGAGCGGGCTGATGGCGGTCCCGATCTGAACGCCGAGCGCGAGCCAGCCGAACGCGGCGCCGCGATCCTCGGCCGGCACGATCACGCTTCCGAGCGCATAGGCGAGCGTGAGCGCGCTCCCCAGGCAGAAGCCGGCCAGCGCGCGGAGGATCAGGAGCGCGATCCAGCTCTCGCCGAGCGCCATCGCGGCCACGAGGGGGCCGCCGAGCACGAGGCCGATCGCGAGCAGCTGCCCGGACGGAAGGCCCTGGCTCAGGCGTGCCGTCGCGTTGGCCGCAATCGTGGCGGCCATCGCGGCGACGGAGATGATCAAGCCCGACGTGGCCGCGACCGCCGTGACGTCCGGCATGTGCGCCACGCGGAGCGGAACGAGCAGGGCGAGCCCCCGGTCGAGGAACTGCGCGATCAGGAGCAGCGCCATGACCACGAGGACATGCGGGTATCCGAGGACGGCGCGGAGCGCAGCCCGGGGCGCGCGCGTCCGCGCCTCGGCGCGGTTGGCCGGCCGCCCTTCCTCGAACAGGACGATCAGCGCGAGGAGGGCGACGGCGCACATCCCGGCCGTCACGAAGAACGCGTAGCGGATGCCGAAGTGCGATGCCGCGTACCCACCCGCCGCAGGGCCGATCGCCACGCTCATGAGCTGGGCCGATTGCACCATGCCGATGGCGACCGGCGCCTTGTCGGGCGGCGCCGAGAGGCTCGCGAGCGCCATGACCATCGGCGTGAAGCCGGCGAACAGCCCCTGCACGAGTCGCGCGAGGAAGAGCTGCTCCACCGACGTCACGAGTCCCATCGCGCCGATGATCACGATGAAGCCCGCGAGCGAACGGATGAGCATGGCCTTCCGGCCGAACCGGTCGGCGAGCCGGCCGAACAGCGGCGACAGCGCGCCCGAGACGGCCGGAGTCGCCGCGGCGAGCACCCCCGACCAGAGCGCGATCTTGCGCGGATCCGTCACACCCAGCTCGCGGACGTAGAGCGGCATGAACGGCGAGAAGGACTGAAACCCCACGAAGGCCACGAACACGACCAGCGCCAGTGCCCACACGTTGCGCTGCCACCGCGACGGGTCGGGCGCCGGAGTCATGTCGTGTCATGATACAGGCGAGGTGGCCATGCACGTCGAGATCCCCTACGGCGAGATGACCATTGCCGCGGAACTGCCCGACGACGCCCGACTGCTCTCGAACGTCGAGCGGGCGGGGCTTCCTCCGCTCGACGACCTCGACGGCGCGGTGCGCGCCGCGCTCGGCGCACCCCATGGGCTGCCGCGGATCGGCGCCCTCGTGCGACCGGGATCGACCGTCACCATCGCGTTCGACGACCACACGACGGGATCGTTCGGGCCGATTCGCCGCGTGGCGATCGAGGCCGTGCTCGCGGAACTGGCCGCGGCGGGCGTGTCGAGAAGGAACGTCACGCTGATCTGCGCCAACGCCCTTCACCGGATGCTGCGGCGCGACGAGCTGGCACGGCTGCTGGGGCCGGAGCTGGTGCAGGACTTCGGTGAGCGCCTCCTCTGTCACGACGCGGAGGATCCCGACCTGATCGCCGACCTCGGGGTGACGGCCGCGCACGGCTACCCGGTCGAGGTGCACCGGCTGGTCGCCGAGTCGGACCTCACCGTCTACGTGAACACGAACTACATGCGGGGCTTCACGGGCGGCTGGAAGTCGGTGTGCGTCGGTCTGTCGACCTGGCGCACGATCCGCGTCACGCACACTCCCGACGGCATGTCGATGTCCGTGCACCGAAACCGCATGCACGCCGTGCTCGACGAGATGGGCCATCACCTGGAGGCGCGCCTCGGCAAGCGCATCTTCAAGATCGACACGCTGCTCGCCGACCCGCATCGCGCCGCGCGGATCTTCGCGGGCGCCGTCGACGCGACGCGGGCGGCGGCGCTCGAGACGCAGGCCGCGATCTACCCGCCGCGACGAGACGCGGCCGCGGAGCGCGTCGACGTGCTCGTCTACGGCGTGGCCGACTCGAGCCCGTACGCCATCTTCGCGTCCGTGAACCCGATCCTCACGCTGGTCTCATCCGGGCTCGGATATCTCGGCGGCATGATCGAGGCCGTGGGCAAGCCCGGATGCACGGTCATCATGGCGGCGCCGGCGCGCGAGACGTGGGACCGCGTCGCGCACGCGTCGTATCCCGAGGTGTGGGATCGCATCCTGCCGGTCACGCGCGATCCCTACGAGATCACCGAGCGGTTCGCCGAGGACTACGCGCGCCGCCCCGACTACGTCGAGGCCTATCGCCGCGGCCACGCGTTCCACCCGATCCACGGCATTCTCGCCACGCACCCGCTCAAGCGCCTGCGCCACGTCGGGCGAATCATCGTCGCCGCGCCAGTGGACCCGCACGTGCCCCGGCACCTCGGCTTCGAGGTCGCCCCGAGCGTGGAGGACGCGATCGGCCGCGCGCGGGAGATCCACGGCCGCGCCGCCACGATCGCCTACGTGGAGCAGCCGCCGCTCATCAGACCGACGCCCCGGCTCGAGTGACCGGCACCTGGGGCGCCGTCGAGAGATCGGCGCTTCCGGGGGCCAGCGCGGCGGCTGTTCCCAGCGCGGCCGCTGTTCGAGGATGCCCGGCACCTGCGCGGCCCGCGGGGCGGGCGGTCAGGCGCGAAACGATGCGTGCGCGACGGTCCACTGCCCGAGCAGCGCCGCGTCGGGCTCCTGCGCGATGCCGGGCACGCGAGAGGTGGCGACCTCGCCAGGACCGCTGAGCTTGATCTCGGGCTTTCCCACGTCGTTGTCGTAGAAGTATGACGACGGGAAGATGTCGCCGGGATACGTGAAGTTCGGCAGCGTGGCCAGCTCGGCGCAGATGGCGCCGCCCACCGCGCTCTCGAGCATGCCGCCCACCCAGCACGGAATGCCGTGCTCGGCGCAGAGCGCCTGGATGTCCCGCGAGGCCGCGAGGCCGCCGACGCGCGCCACCTTGATGTTGACGACCTTGCAGCTTCCCAGGCGGATGGCCGCGCGGGCGTGCTCGAGGCTTACCACGCTCTCGTCGAGACAGATCGGCGTGTCGAGCTGCCGCTGCAGGTCCGCGTGATGCACCAGGCTCACGCCGTCGTCGGCCAGCGGTTGCTCGATCATGGCGAGCCCGTAGCGGTCGAGCTTGCGGAAGAGATCGGTGTCGGCCGCCGTGTAGGCCGCGTTGCAATCGATGTGGAACGTGAACCGGGGAAACGCCGAGCGCACGGCCTCGATCATCGGCAGGTCCCAGCCGGGGCGGAACTTGAGCTTGATGCGCGGGAAGCCCGCGTCGACGGCGCCCTGGACCTTCTCGAGCAGGGCGTCGATCGAGTCCTGCACCCCGAAGTCGGCGCCCACGGCGACGCGATCGCGCGATCCGCCGAGCGCGACGTGCAGCGGGACGCCCCGCCGCTTGGCCTCGAGGACCCACCACGTGATCTCGAGCGCGGCGCGCGCGAACTGATTGCCCTTGACGAAGGCCAGCCGGTCGAGCAGGTCCTCGACCGATCCGATCTCATGGCCGACGATGCGGGGCGCCATGTGCTCGCGGATCGTGTGAAAGGTGCCGAGGGTGTGCTCGGTCGAGTAGTTGGGCACGTACGGCGGGCAGCTCTCGCCCCAGGCGTGGAGGCCGCCGGCCTCCATGCGCACGAGGATCGTGTCGGTGTTGAGCATGTCCCCGTACGACGTCTTCCACACGAAGGCGAGCGGCAGCCTCGCCCAGTAGACGTCGATCGCGTCGATGCGCATCGTCGTCGGCCGGCTCAGCGCCCCTCGAAGCTCGGCAGGCGCCGCTCGGCCCAGGCTTTCACGCCTTCCTTGAAGTCCGCCGTCTTGCGCGTCCAGTCCTGCTCGGTCAGCTCGCGTTCCGTCGCCGCCTCGGCGCCGTCGGCGAAGCCGCGCCGAACGGTCTCGCGCGTCGCCTGCACCGCGAGCGGCGCCGACTGGGCGATCTCGGTGGCGAGCGCGGCGGCCGCCGACCGCACCTCGGCGAGCGGCACGAGCACGTCCGCCATGCCCATGGCGACAGCCTCGTCGCCGGTCACGCGTCGCCCTGTATAGAAGAGCAGGTTGGCCTTCTGCTGGCCGACCAGCCGCGGCAGCGTGAACGTGAGGCTGAAGCCCGGGTGAAAGCCGAGCCGATTGAAGTTCGCGCTGAACCGCGCCTCGGAGCAGGTGACGCGGAAGTCCGCGGCGAGCGCGAGGCCGAGGCCACCGCCGATGGCCGCGCCGTGCACGGCCGCGACGATCGGCTTCCGCGTTCGGAAGATGCGCGTGGCCTCCTTGTAGAGGTGCCGGCCCGTCTCGTTGCCGGCGCCCGTGGCCGGCCGGTTGGCGAAGTCGGCGCCGGCGCAGAACGACTTGCCCTGCGCGCACAGCACGACCGCCCGGCACGCCGGATCGCGGTCGAACGCCTCGAGCGCGTCGGCGATCTGGTTGATCAGCGCGTTGTCGAAGTAGTTGTGCGGCGGGCGCTGGATCTCGATCTCGCCCACGTGTGCGGCGATGCTCGTGCCGATGTCCTTGTAGCTCGCGGTCATGATGTCCTCCCGAGGGTGGTGATGGCGGCGGTGCGCCCGGCCAGGATAAACGATGTGCCGGGGCGAGAACAGAGGCGGTCAGATGGGCCGTGATGTCGGGTATCCTCTAGGGGCGTCGAAGGGGGCCCCGAGACCCCCTTCGAGCCTCCTCGGGACACGAGTGGCGGCGGCAACGTCAGCGCTCGCGCGGAGGCGCGATCGACACGAGAGCGAACGCCACGTCGAGGCGCACGCCTCGACCGAGAGGAGCCGATTGAGAGCCATGACCGGGACCGAGCATCGTTCGCCGCTCGACGCCGCGCGCGAGCTGGCGCCGAAGATCCGAGCCGCCGCAGACGAGATCGAGGCCGAGCGGGAACTGCCGCGGCCGCTCTTCGAGGCGCTGGCCGACGCGGGCCTGTATCGCCTGGCGCTTCCGCGCTCGCTGGGCTGCGCCGAGCTGGACCTGCCGACGTACATCCTGGTGCTGGAGGAGCTGGGCAAGGCCGACGCGAGCACCGCGTGGACGGTCAACCAGGGCGCGATCTACGCGACGTACGCGGCGCGGATGCCCCGCGCGGCAGCGCGCGCGATCTGGATCGACACGCCCCGCGCCGTCGTCGCCAACACGCCGGCGGCCACGGCCAAGGCGGTCGTGCTGCCCGGCGGCTATCGCGTGACGGGCCGCCAGGGATTCAGCACCGGGTGCCGCCACGCCTCGTGGGTCGCCGCCCACGCGCAGATCTGGGACGACGGCGTGTTGCGGCTCGACGAGGCGAACGGCCAGCCCGAGACGCGCTACCTCTACGTGCCCGTGGCCGAGGCCCAGTTGCTCGACACGTGGCAGGTGCGCGGCATGCGGGGCACGGGCACGCATCACTTCGCGGTCGACGACGTGTTCGTCCCCGCCGAGCGCACCGTGCTGTCCGTGACGGCGCCGCTCTACGAGACGGGTCCGCTCTACCGGATCCCACGCACCCTGCTGTTCGCGTCCGGCGACGCCGCGGTGTCGCTCGGCCTCGCACGGAGCAGTCTCGAGACGTTCTTCGAGCTGGCGGGAGCCAAGACGCCGCGCGCCGCGCAGGGGCTCTTGCGCGACCAAGCCATGGTGCAGGCTGACGTCGGGCACGCTGAGGCGCGCCTCAGATCGGCCCGCGCCTTCCTCGTCGAGGCCGTGCGCGACATCTGGGCCGCCGCGAGCGGTCCCGGGATCACGCTGGATCAGCGGGCGGCGCTCCGCCTTGCGACCACGCACGCGATCCGGCAGGCGGTCCAGATCGTCGACACGGTGTACAACGCCGCGGGCGCGACCGCCGTGTACGAGAGTCACCTCATCCAGCGGCACTTCCAGGACGTCCACGTGATCAGCCAGCACCTGCAGTCGCGCATGTCACACTACGAGCTCGTCGGCAAGCACTGGCTCGGCCTCCCAGTAGACGAGCAACGCTTGTGACCTGGCGGTCACACAAAGAGCCCGGAGGCTTCGTTGGCGCCGCCTCGCCTCCGGGTCTTCTGTGCCGCCGGTACGCCGGGGACCGAAAGACTTGCTGAAGCCCCGAAAGATTTGCTGAACCTCGGAGGGTCATACCCATGGCAGCTCCTGTGCTTCCTCCGCTGATCTCGAGTGATGGGCATCTTGAGGTTCGGCCTGAGCGGTGGACTCCGCGCATGCCGGCTCGCTTTCGCGACAAGGCTCCGCGGACCATCACGCTTCCCGATGGCGGCGACGCGTTCCTCGTCGAGGGACAGGAGCCGCGCCCCGTGCCCTTCCTCGATCTGCGTGCCGGGCGCACGAACGAGACGTGGCAGCCGTTCGGCGTGACGGTCGAGGACACCGCCGGCGTCGGCCCGCCGGGACAGCGCGTGCAGGAGCAGGACATCGACGGCATCGAGGCCGAGGTGCTCTTTCCCAACATGCAGATGGGGCCGCGCCTCTGGCGCACCATGGCCGACGACGACGCCTATCGCGCCGCCGTGCGCGCCTACAACGACTGGCTCGGCGAGGAGTACTGCCCCGTCTCGCCCGATCGCTTGATCGGCCTCGGCGTCATCCCGTGGACCAACGTCGACGACGCCGTCGCCGAGCTCGCCCATTGCGCGAAGCTCGGCTTGCCGGGTGTGACGCTCGGCGTCTTCCCGAACGGCAAGGGGCATCCGACGCCGGAGGACGATCGGTTCTGGTCCGCGGCCATCGACATGAAGATGCCGCTCACGGTCCACGTCGGTTTCGACCGGCAGGGCCCGCGCGCCGCGCAGCCGGCGTTCCTGTATCCGGACGCCGATCCCGCGGTGATCAAGCGCCTGGGCGGGCGCACGCTCGTCGAATGGGTCGCCCTGCCCTTCCTCGGGACGGCCTCGGCGATGAGCCTCGCCCAGATGGTCCTGTCCGGCGTCTTCGATCGCCTGCCCGCCCTCGAGATCTTCTTCGCCGAGACGCGCCTCGGCTGGGTCCCGTTCTGGATGGAGGAGGCCGACTACTGGTACGAGCGCCATCGCCACTGGGCCGCCCGCCTGCTCGGCTTCCAGCCGCTCCGCGAGCGGCCGAGCGACTACGCGCGCCGCCACGTCTATTTCAGCGTGCAGCACGTCGAGCGGGTGGCGGTGGAGCTCCGCCATCACCTGGGGGTCGAGCACGTGATGTTCGCCACCGACTTCCCGCACATCGAATGCGACTGGCCGAACACGCGGCCGTTCGCGGAGCGCCTGTTCGCGGGCGTCCCCGCCGACGAGGCGTTCAAGATCGCGGCCGGGAACACCCTCGACTTCTTCCGGCTCTGGGACACGCCCGTCGGTCACAAGATCCGGGCGGCGGCGCCATGACCGTGCCGCGCTTCGGACTGAACCGGTTCGACGCACGGTCCGTCGACCTGTTCGCCGCCGACGTGCGACGCGCCGAGGCGCTCGGCTGGGACGCCGCGCTTCAACCCGACTCGCAGCTCCGCCGCCGCGACACCTACGTGCTGCTCGCCGCGGCGGCGCGCGCGACCGAGCGCATCGTCCTCGGGCCGCTCCTCGCCAATCCGATCAACCGGCACCCCACCGTCACCGCCTCCTCCATCGCCACCATCGACGAGCTGGCGCCCGGCCGGACGCTGCTCGGATGGGGCGTGGGCGATACCGCTGTGCGCCTGGCCGGGCTCAAGCCGGCGCGCGTCAAGGAGCTGGAGGCTGGCACGCGGCTGATGCGCGCCCTCCTCGACGGCGAGCACGTGGACGTCGGCGCCGCGCGTCCCGCCCATCTGCCCCATCACCGCCCCGTCCCGATCTGGATCGCGGCGGGGGGCCCGCGCACGCTCGCGATGGCGGGCGGCGTTGCCGACGGCGTCTTCATTCGCGTCGGCACGCACGCGGCGAACATTGCGGCCTCGGTCGACGCCATTCGCGCCGGCGCCGCCGCCGCGGGACGCGACCCCGGGGCGGTGCGAGTGGCGGCCATCTTCCACACCGTGCTCGTGGACGACCCCGACCGCGCCCACGCGATGGCCAAATCGATGGCGGCCGGCTACTACGAGTACTCGCCGGCGCTCTTCGAGGCGCCTGGCTTCGCCTGGACGGGTCCGCACCCGGAGACGCTCAAGCACACGCACGGGGTCTGGCCCGACTTCCACCACGCGCCCGACCTCGAGTCGAGCGGGCGCGCCGTCGATTTCCTGCCGACGGAGGCCGCCGATGCCTTCGCCCTGCGCGGCACCCCCGAGCAGATCGTCGATCAGCTCGTCGGCGTGATCGCCGCCGCGCCCGTGGCCTTCGACTACGTCGTGCTCCACCCGATCCCGAACCCGCCGAGCCCCGACGATCCGGAGCGCGGCTACCTGGCGCGCGTCGCCCGCGAGGTGTTGCCCGCGGTGCGCGCTCGCCTCCAGCGGGCCTCTTGACGGACCCGAGGGCACTCACTACCATGCGGCTCGGATCGATCCGATATCCCTCACGTGGAGGACACCGATGAAGCGACAGCTCCTGTGCACCGGTCTGCTCGGCAGCGTGGCCGCGCTCCTGTTCGTGACGTCCGCGCTCGCGCAGCCCGCGGTCAAGATCGGCGTGCTCACGCCGCTGTCGCCTCCCGGCGACGCGTCCGCGGGCCAGTTCATCGTGCGCGGCGCCAAGATGGCCGTCGACGAGATCAACGGCAAGGGCGGCGTCCTCGGCCGCAAGGTCGAGCTGGTCATCGAGGATGACTCGGGGACGCCGGAGAAAGGGGTCGCCGGCTTCCGCAAGCTCGCCTCGCAGGACAAGGTGAGCGCGGTCGTCGGCCAGTTCCACAGCTCGGTGATGGATGCCGTGCAGGACCTCGCCGAGCAGGTGAAGATCCCGGTGTTCGCCACCCAGGCCTCGGCCAAGAAGATCACGGAGAAGCACCTCACCTACACCTTCCGGACCCACGTCATCGATCCCGACCGCGTGGCGCTCTGGAACAAGTGGATCCAGCAGCAGGGCTTCAAGCGGGTCGCGCTCATCGCGGAGAACACCGACTATGGCGTCGGCACCGCCGAGGAGACGAAGAAGCAGTTCGCCTCGGGAGGCCTCAAGGCCGAGCTCAAGACCGTCATCTTCGACCGCGCCGTCGTGGACTTGACGCCGCAGCTCCTCGAGATCAAGGCCTGGAAGCCCGACCTCGTCATCAACGTCGGCGTCGGCACGCCGGTCTACCTGATCGTCAAGCAGGCCTACGACGTCGGGCTCTTCCCGGCCACGCCGATGCTCGTCTCCTACGACCTGCCGGCCCGCCCCGAATTCTGGAAGAACATGGGCGACAAGGGCGCGTTCACGACCTTCATCGTCTACTACCATCCGACGATGAAGCTCACGCCGCGGGGAGAGGGGTTCCGCACGCGCTATCGCAACGAGTTCAAGGAGGACCCCGTGTACGGCGCCCTGAACGGCTACGCGCAGGTCATGCTGCTGGCCGACGCCGTCGCCCTCGCGAAGAGCGACAAGCCCGAGGACGTCGTGAAGGCGCTGCTCGCCAACAAGTTCACCGGCTGGAACGGCACGATCGCCTTCACGCGCGGCGAGGGGCCGTACTGGCAGCAATGGACGCCGCCGATGCTGTTCATGCAGTACACGAAGCCCGACATGCCGTTCACGGAGGCCAAGATCGTCTACCCGCCGGATCTCAAGACCGGCGACCTGACGCTCCCCAAGCCCTGAGCGCTGACCGGCGGGGGCGGCCACGGCCCCCGCCGGTCCCTCCATCACCATGGACCTTCACCTCTTCTCCCAGTACCTCTTGTCCGGCCTCGTCATCGGCGTCATCTACAGCCTGATGGCCCTCGGCATCACGTTCATCTACGGCATCATGAAGATGATCAACTGGTCGATGGGCGAGTTCTACATGATCGGCAGCTACGTCCAGTACGCGCTCCTGGCCTCGTGGCTCGGCTGGAGCCGCTGGTATCTCGCGCTGCCCCTCGCCATGGCCTCCGTGTTCGTGGTCGGCGCGGTCGTGCAGCGCTTCCTGCTCCGTCCCATGTACGCGGGCGGCATCGAGCGCCGCGACGAGTACGCGACCATCATCACGATCGCGCTCATGGTGCTGTTCAGGAACGCCGCCATCGTGCTCGGGGGCCCGAATCAGTACGCGCCGCGAGACTACGCGCGGCCGACCACGCTCCTCACCCTGCCGATCTCCGGCAATCGCATGGTCGCGCTCGTGGGGACCGTCGTGCTGCTCGCGCTCTTCTACCTGCTCACCCGGCGCACCTGGCTCGGCCGCGCGTTCCGCGGGGCCGCGCAGAACCGCGTCGGCATCCAGACGGCCGGCGTCGACGTGCTGCGGCTCGACATGCTGGCGTTCGGTGTCGGCGTGGCGCTCGCCGCCGCGGCCGGGGCCCTGCTCGCGCCCGACTTCCTCGTCTATCCGGAGAACGGCGCGATCACGACGTTCAAGGGGTTCGAGATCATCGTGATCGGCGGCCTCGGGTCCCTGCTGGGCAGCGTGGTCGGCGGCGTCCTGCTGGGCGTCATCGAGGCGCTGGGCTCGGTGTTCCTCTCGCCGGCGTACAAGGACCTCTACGGCTTCCTGCTGCTGATCGCGCTGCTGGTGGTGCGGCCGACGGGCCTGTTCGGCGAGCGCGAGCGCACGGTGTGAGGGCACGCCAGCAGCCACTCGTCGCCATCGGCGCGGTCACCGGGTTCGGCGCGTGCCCTACCCTCGAGACGTCACGCGCCAGTAGTATCCATCCGGGTCCAGCACACGAAAGTCCGTGAGTCCCCACGGCTGACGCCCGAGCTCCGAGCTTCGAGGCCATCGTTCCGCCAGGACATGCTCGTACGTCGCCTGGACGTCGTCCACTTCGAGGACGAGCTCGACGCCGAGCCCAGGCCGCTCACCGGCGCCCGCGCGAATCGGATGATCGCCGGGCAGGTCCGCGCGAAGGTTCAGCGCGATGCGGGCCGAGTCCGCTCGAAGCGGGGTGTAGCCGCCGGGGCGTTCGGTCTCCTTCCGGAATCCAAGCACCCGCACGTAGAAGTCCACCGACGCCCTGAGATTCGTGACGAACAGCTCGAGGCGCAGGGCTCTGTCGCGTTGGGCGGCGCCGGTCTTGTCGTCCGCGTGCCGGCTCAGTCTTCCTGTCTCCGCGGCGTCAAGATCGGGGCCAGCGGGGGAACCATCTTGGCCAGTCGCCGGCCGGCGGCCGCGCAGAGGCCGAGGAGTCCGGCCGGATACGCGCGGGCGATCACGAGCACCAGCAGCGCGAAGACGACCATGCGCACTTCTCCCCAGGGGCGAAGCGCTTCGGAGAGAACCTCGATCACCACCGCGCCGAGCACCGGGCCGGCGAACGTGCGGAAGCCGCCGGCGATCACCATGATGATGATCGTGGCCATCTCGTTGAACTTCATCGGCGTGGGCGAGAGCAGGCCGATGTAGTGACCGAGGAAGCCGCCGGCGACGGAGGCGAACGTCGCGGAGATGACGAACGCGGCCCGCTTCCACTTGAACGTGTCGAGGCCCATCACCGCCGCGGCCTCCTCGTCGTCGCGGATCGCTCTGAGGTAGGCGCCCACGCGCGAGTGCACGAGCTGCCAGGCGACGAGCAGAGCGGCGAGGGCCAGCGCCAGAAACAGATAGTAGTAGGGGGCCGGGTGCGGGGTCCCGAACAGCGTCGGCGTCTTGAGGCCCAGATCGCCGCGGGTGATCGTGTACTCGACGGTGATGAGGAGCCGCACCGACTCCGCGAAGGCCCACGTCGCCAGCGCCAGGTAGATCGCGCGCATCCTGAGGCAGAGCGTGCCGAGGCCGTAGCCGGCCGCGGCCGCCAGGATCGTGCCCGCCGCGATGCCGACGAGCACCGGCACGCCGGCGTACAGGCAGAGCAACGCCGACCCGTAGGCGCCGATGCCGGCGAAGGTGTGCTGGGCGAGGGAGAACTGGCCGGTATAGCCGGCGAGCAGGTTCCACCCGATCGCCACGATCACGTAGTAGAGCGCGATCGTGAGGACGTGGACGTGATACTCCGAGGCCACGAGCGGCAGCCAGCCGAGCGCGACGTAGGCGGCGGCGCACCAGGCGACGCGGCGGCCGAGCCCCGCCATGCGCGTCACGCGCCCAGGAGCGAGTCGCGCACGATGTCGCGAAGCTGGTCGGCGAACTCTACGCGCGGCCCCTCGCGGCGCACGACGCCGCGCTCGATCAGGTAGAGGTAGTCGGAGACGTCCACCGCCTTGTTGATGTTCTGATCCACGAGGAGGATGGTGACGCCCTGCTCGCGCACGGCCCGGAGCCGGGCGTAGACCTGCTCGACGATGCGCGGCGCGAGCCCGGCCGACGGCTCGTCGACCAGTAGCACGGCGGGCGCCGTCACCAGCTCCTTGGCGAGCGAGAGCATCTTCGCCTCGCCGCCGGACAGCGCGGTGGCGCGGCGCCGTCGCCGCTCGGCCAATCGCGGGAACGCGGCGAACGCGCGCTCGAGCTGCTCGGCCACCTGGGCGCGCGCGCGCCGGATCACCCACGCCCCCAGCAGCAGGTTCTCCTCCACCGAGAGCTGGGCGAAGATGTTGGCGCCCTGGGGCACATAGCTCACACCGAGGCGCTTCACCTCCCACGGCGGCAGCGCCTGGATCGGCCGGCCGTCGAGCGCGATGCTGCCGCGCCTCGGATGGAGGAAGCCGAAGATGGTCCGGAGCAGCGTCGACTTGCCGGCGCCGTTCGGCCCGATCACGCCGGTGATGCTGCCGGGCGCGACCGAGAGCGTGATGTCCGAGAGGATGTCGATCCCCTCGACGTACCCCGCCGCAACGTGATCGACCTCGAGCCGCGCCATCACCGCCCCCCGGCCAGCGATCGGCCGCTCCCGGAGCCCAGATAGGCCTCGAGCACGACCGGATCGTTGGCGACCTCCTCGAGCGTGCCCTCGGCGATGCGGCGTCCCTCGTCCATGACCGTGAGGCGCTGGCAGAGCCGCTTGAGCTCGGCCATCTCGTGGGACACGATCAGGAACGTGATGCCGCGCTCGCGATTCATCCTCAGCACGGCCTCCATGATGACGTCCCGGATCTGCGGATGCACGCCGGCGAACGGCTCGTCCATGAGGACGACGCGCACCGGATCGACCATCAGCGCGCGCGCGATCTGCACGAGCATGCTCTGGCCCCCCGACAGCTCGCGCGCCGGCGCGTGGCGCATGCGATCGAGCGTGACGAACTCGAGGAGGCCCCGGGCGTGCTCGCGGACCTCGGAGAGCGGGCGGCGCACGCCCCGGTCGAGCGCGGCGAGCGCGGGCAGGAGGACGTTCTCCATCACGGTCATGTGACCGAAGAGCTTCGGGATCTGAAACGTACGCGCCACGCCACACGCGGTGATCTCGTGGGGCCGGAGTCCGTCGGTGCGCCGCCCGCACAGATGGATCTCTCCGGCGTCCGGCCGGTAGAGGCCCGAGAGCACGTTGACCGTCGTGGTCTTGCCCGAGCCGTTCGGGCCGATGAGGCCGCGGATCTCGCCCGCTGGCACGGCGAAGGAGAGGGCGTCCACGGCGACGAGACCGCCGAAGCGCTTGGTGAGCCCTCGCGTCTCGATGACCGGGCCGTCGCCGGCAGTGCCGTGTCCGGTCGGCGCCTCGGCCCCGCGCATCGAGTCCGTTCTACGGCCGCGGCGCCCAGCGCGCGATCAGGGCCTCGTCGATCTCGACGCCGAGACCGGGAGCGTCGAGCGCGAGGATGTGCCCGTCCGCGTAGCGCACCGGTTCGCGCACGACGTCGCCGGCGAGCAGCAGCGGGCCGAACAGCTCGCATCCCCACGTGACGGGCGCAGCCGCGAGCGCCACCTGGAGATACGCGGCGGTCCCGAGCGAGGTCTCGATCATGCAGCCCACGTAGCAGCTCATGCCCGCGGCCTCGGCGATCCGCGCGATGGCGAGGCTCGGCAGGATGCCCGCGGACTTCGTCAGCTTGAGGCCGAGGATGCTCACGCCGCCGTGGCGCGCGAGCGCGAGCGCGTCGTGCGGAGAGAAGCACGACTCGTCGGCCATGATCGGCACGGCGACCCGCTTGCCGATCTCGGCGAGCCCTTCGAGATCCCAGCGCGGGACCGGCTGCTCGACGAAGTCGACGTCGAATGGCTCCATCGCGCGAATCGCCTTCAGCGCCGTCGCGCGATCCCAGCCCTGATTGGCGTCGATCCGAATCGAGACGCCGGCGCCGAGGGCTTCGCGCAGCCGGCGCACGCGCGCCACGTCCTCGGCCCACGGGAGCGCCCCGGTCTTCACCTTGAAGATGCGGTGGCCGGCCGCCACCTTCGCGCGCGCCTCGGTCACCTCCGCGTCGCCATCGGCCACCGCCAGCGACCACGAGAGCGGCACGCGGTCGCGCACGCGCCCGCCCAGCAAGCGATGCACCGGCACGCCGAGCGCGCGGCCGTTCACGTCCCACAGCGCCATCTCCACCGCTGCGCGCGCGAACGGATTGCCCTGGACGCGGCGGGCCATCTCGCGGCTCGCAGCCTCGATGGCCGTCGCATCCGATCCCAGGAGGCCGGGCACGAGATATCGTTCGATGGTCGCGGCTACCGAGTCGGCCGACTCCTCGCTCCACGTCGGGCCGCCGAGGCACGCGGCCTCTCCCCAGCCCACGGGTCCGTCCGCCGTCTCGATCCGGACGAAGACGAAGTTCACGGCTTCGAGCGTCGTGAAGGACATCTTGTGCGGGCGGCGGACCGGGATGTCCGCCCGCATCACGCGCACGTCCGCGATCTTCATGGCGCCCCACTATGGGGGCGCGAGGAGTGGCGCGTCAAGCGCCGCGTCGCGTCACCGGCGGTGCAGATTGTGGAGCGTGCCGGCAAGGCGCCGAGGCCGGAACCGGGGGCGGGCGGCGGGGGCCCTCTGGGACACGCTGCGTTGCTCTACTTCTCCGCACTCGTTGGAGCCACGAGATCACTTCGTCTGCGGCGTTCTTTCCGGGTGTCTTGGGGTCGGTGGCGCCAGCAACCTGCTCGGGGCCAGCACTCGCTGCCCGTTCTTCGTTTGCTGAAGTTTTGCTGCGGCCGGCCAAGATCCCGGCTGTGCGCTGGGTGAGTTCGTCGGTTGCTGCGCTTGCCTTGCTTCGCTTGGCGGAGGGGCAGTTACTCGTTCGTTTCTTGGTACGTTGGCAGGCCTCTCACGTTTCGATGGCACATCTCGCAGCTGGTCAGATTCTTGGCCTTCGCTGCCGGGTCCAGGATGTTGCGGGCCCATCTTCGGAAGTTGCGGTAGTTCTCGTGGACTTCGGCGGGGGGCGTTGATGCGTTGCCAAGGTGGTAGTGCGGGGCTGGATTCTCGATGGCGAACGGGCAGGCGTGGTACTGGCCGGTCGATCGCAGCACCGGGAAGCAGAGGAGGCAGCTCGACTGCGCGTGGTAGCTCGCTTCCCGGTCGCGGTCGATGGGGTGATCGGCCGCGGCGCCCACGCGGTACAGAACCTTGTAGCCCGAAAAGACTCGCAGCGGATGGGTGTGGGCCCAGGCTTCGAGGCGTTCCTTGGCCCGCGGCGGCAGGGGATCGGCGTCGCGGCCGAGGTAGATCGAGTAGTTGAGGACGGCCTCGGTGCGCGGATCGCTCTCGAGGATCCGGATCAGCGCGCCCGCGCGGACGCCGTTCGAGAAGATCGAGAACAGGCCGCGGAAGCCGCGAGCGCGGAGGTGGCGCATGGCCTCGATGAGCCCATCTGCGTGGAGCGTCGGCTCACCGCCATAGAACTTGATGTTGCCGTCGGCCGCGACGGCCGCGGCCGCCGCGTCGAGCACGCGCGCCGTATAGGCCTCGTGCCAGCCCTGGGGTGAGCCGAACACGGTGCACCACGAGCAGGCGCGGTTGCAGAAGTTGCCGTCGTAGAGATACAGCTCGCGCAGCTGGGCGTCGCCCTCGTGAAACGTCTCCACGCTCTCGTGAAACGTGATCGGACGCAGGTTCGGGGCGCGATGGGCGTCGTTGAGCCCCCAGTCGTAGATGTTGTAGACGACCTCGTACGTCTCGAGGTCGTCCTGGGCGAGCCCGGTGTGCTCGGCCACGAACGCGAGGACGCCCTGCCGGTACGCCTCGGTGGAATCGACGTCGCCGGCGAAGTCCTCCGCGTACATCCGGAAGATCCGGGACACGTAGATGCGCCGCCGGGCGGCGTCCACGCGGCAGTTCCATTCGCTCGCGAGGAACTGGCGCGTCGCCGACCTGAGCGTCTCGCGGATGTCGTCGGGCCGATAGGCCTCGGGGCGCATCGGCGGGCAGCCGTTCGAGGCGCAGTTGATGGCGAAGTGAATGCGAGGCTCGTTGAAGCGCCCCCTCAGGATTCGGTGCTCGATGTCGTTCAGGCTCACGAGCTGGCCGCCGGCGTCGTGGCGGCGCCGCTCGAAGAACTGGCCGTCCCGCACCTTGAAGACGGAGCGGATCGGATACTCCGCGATCACCGCATCGAGGACGAAGGCATTGTAGGCGTTGATCCAGTACGCGAGCGCGTGGTCCTCGGAGGGGAAGCGCTCTGGCGCCGAGTCGGGGCTCGCCGACGCCAGGAGGCGCACGAACGCGCCGAGCTGCTCGCGCCGCTCGGCGAGGGCCTCGTAGTCGACCTTGCCCTCGGGCGTGACGATGGCCCCGAGGACGGCGGTCCACCCGGTGTAGTCGAAGACGGGCGCGACGCTCCCGACTGCCGTCTCTGACGCGATATCGTGCTCCACGGCCGTCAAGGATACGACAAGAGGCCCCGGCGGCGTGTCACGAACGCGTCAACTTCCGGCCGGGGCCCGTCACCGACTGCCTCGCTTCTCGTAGGCCTCGACGGCCTTCTTCAGATCCGTGTACTCCGAGCACGGGAAGAAGCAGAGCGAGTTGAGGGCGGCGAGATGCCGCTTCGCCTTGGCGAGGTCGCCGAGCGAGAGGTACGCCTCGCCGATGTACTCGTGCGCACCGCGGTGCTTGGGATCGAGGGCCAGCGCTTTCTCGTAGATGGGGATCGATGCCGCCGGGTCCCCGTTCTTGCGCGTCGCATACGCGAGCCAGTTGTAGGCATCGGCATTCTTCCCGTCACGCGCCACGACGGCCTGGAGCAGCGGGATCGCCTTGGCGTAGTCACCGCCCTTGATAGCGCTCACCGCGGTGTCGTACTGCGGGTCCGGGGCGGCGCCGGAGCGCGACGACGCGCCGTCGCCTCCGCCTCCCCCGCCGCCGTCGGCCCAGGCGGACCCCCGTCCGCCCAGCGGCATCCCGAAGACCGCGATCCCGAGCGCGAGCGCACACGACGCTGTCAGCATCCTCTTTCGCATGGTCAGCTCCTTTCCGAGGCAGCCGGGCCGCCTCGCCGTCCTGACGTTCCCTGTCCCGCCGCCGTTACAACGAGCCGGCTCCGATCACCGTTCCCGATTGCCCGGGCCCAGCGCGCCCACGGCCCGGGCCATCGCAATGACCCGCTCCGCCTCCGCCGCATGCAGGTGTTCGACGAGGCGGCCGTCGAGCACCGCGACCCCGCGGCCCGCCGCCACCGCCTCGGCGTGCGCCGCGATGATCCGCCGCGCGCGACCGATCTCCTCGGCCGAGGGGGAAAACGCGACGTTCGCCGCAGCGATCTGCTTGGGGTGGATGAGCGTCTTGCCGTCGAATCCCATCTCGCGGCCCTGCCGGCACGCGATCGCAAAGCCCTCGTCGTCGTCGAGATCGAGATGCACGCCGTCGAGGATGACCCGGCCGTGGGCGCGGGCCGCCAGCACCGCGAGACCGAGGCTTGGCAGGAGGGGCTGCCGGTCGCGCGTCGGTCGCCCGCCGAGCTCCTTGGTCAGGTCGGACGTGCCCATGACGAGCGCGGCCACGCGCGGGCTCCCGGCGATGGCGTCGACGCCGAGCACGCCGCGCGGCGTCTCGATCATGCACCAGATTGTCGTGATTGCCGGCGCCCCGTGCGCGGTGAGCACCTCGAGGGCGCCCGCGACAGCCGCCGGCGACTCCACCTTGGGAAGGAGCACGCCAGCCGCGCCGGACTCGGCCGCCGCGGCGAGATCGTCCTTGCCCCACGCCGTGTCGAGCCCGTTCACGCGGATGATCACCTCGCGGGTCCCATAGCCGCCGCCCCGGGCTGCGGCCACCGCCATCGCGCGCGCCTCGGGCTTGGCCTCGGGCGCAACGGCGTCCTCGAGGTCGAAGATGACGACGTCGGCCGGCAACGAGCGGGCCTTGTCGAGCGCCCGTCCGTTGGAGGCCGGCATGAAGAGCGCGCTCCGGCGAGGAACGACCATCCTGATCCGAGTCTCGCCGCAAGCGCGTCGGCCGTCAACGCAGGAGTGACGGCCGCCCGGGTCGGATGGCTAATGCCCGCTCGCGCCCTGGACGAACACGCGCGGGTTCTGCGATTCCGAGGGGCACGAGGAACTGGCCCAGCCATCCGGTTTTCACGTACAGGCTCGAGTACACGAGTCCCGCCACGGCGGTCGGCAGCGCGAGCGGCAGATCGATGATCGCGTCGAGCAGGCGCTTCGCCGGAACGTCGTAGCGAACGAGCACCCATGCGATGAGCAGGCCAAGCGCCGAGCCGACGACGGCCGCCGTGAACGACGCGCCGAACGTGAGCAGGTACGCCGCCCGTGCGCGGCCCGTCCAGACGGTCCCCCAGCAACGTGGTCTCGGCGCGAAGCGGCGAGGCCGCTCCGAGCGCGAGCCCGAGGACGAGCGTGACGAGCAACAGGCGAATGGCGCCTCCCGGCATGATCCATTCCTTTCGTCGAGCCAAGGCTCGGTCAGTCGAACACAAAGCGATTCACTCTATCGATTTACTAGACTGATCGGACAAAAAAAATCAGGCCCTTCTCCGGCTCGCGCGACTGGCGCGACGCGGTCGCGTGCCCCGCGCGCTCGCGACGTCCGCGAGGGTCGTGTGATCCAGGATGCCGGCCGTGGCGTCGCGCACCTGCTTCATCACGAGCCGCACGTGGCACGTCTCCTCGTCCTCGCAGTCCTGGCACTTGCGATAGGCGGTCACGCTCGCGCAGGGCACCGGAGCGAGCGGGCCATCGAGGATGCGGATGACCCGTCCGAGCGTGATCGTGTCCGCCGGCTGCAGGAGCAGATATCCGCCCCCACGGCCCTTCCTGCTCTGCACGAGTCCTTGATTCCTCAACTGGAGCAGGATGAGCTCGAGGAACTTCCGTGGAATGGACTCCTGCTGCGCGAGGTCCGCGATCAGCAGCGGCTCCGAGCCGCTCTGGCGCGCCAGAGCGAGCAGCGCCTTCAGTCCGTACTTGGCCTTCTGGGACAGCATGCGAGCGAGTATAGCGACTCATGCGCGTTCCCGGTCCCGATCAATGATCCAGAGGGCGCCCGCGGCATCCGCGACGGCCCGTGCGGCCTCGGCGCGGAAGGGTCCCGCCCCCAGGACGCCGACCTCGGTGGCCCATCCGCCCCGTCGCAGCTCGTCTCGGTACATGTCCCGCGCCAGGCAATCGACGAGGCGCTGGAACGGGAGCGGACCCTCCTTCGACAGGAGCGCCACCGTCCGCCGCTCCTCCATCGTGGCCGGAGAACGCAGTGGTTCGCCGAGCAAGCGCACCGTGCCGTCGTGCGCTCGGCGAGGACCCGCGCCGCTCGTCCAAGAGAGCCACCAGTGCGACACGCCCGGCACGACTCGCCCGTCTAGTCCGAGACCGCGCTCCGCGGTCGCCGTTGATATCCTGGGTGGAGCCCGCACTCCTTCGGGGCCTCATCCTGCTCCCACCACCAGCGCCCGGCGCGATGGTCCTCGTCGGGGCCCACGGCTCTCGTACAGGGGGCGCAGCCGATGCTCGGATAGCCCCGGTCGTGGAGCGCGTTGTAGGGAACGTCGTGCGCACGGATGTAAGACCAGACCTGGTCCCAGCTCCAGTCCGCGAGCGGGTTCACCTTCACGATGTCGCCGTGATCCCGGTCGATCTCGATCTTGTGGAGCTCGTTGCGGGTCTCCGCCTGCTCCCGCCGGAGGCCGGTGATCCACGCGTCGAGCCCGGCGAGCGCGCGCCCGAGCGGCTCGACCTTGCGGATGGCGCAACAGTGCCGGCGGGCCTCCACGCTCCGGTAGAACAGGTTCACCCCCTGCTCGCGGGTCATCGCCTCGACGGCCTCCGTCCGGGGGAAGAACACGTCGATGGAGACGCCGTAGCGCTCCCGGATCGCGTCCATGACGGCGTACGTTTCCTGCATGAGCCGGCCCGTGTCGAGCGTGAAGACGCGGATCGGCTTGCCGAGCCGCGCCAGCATGTCGATGAGGACGACCCCCTCGGCGGCGAAGCTCGTGCCGAGGGCGATATTCGGGGCGAAGTTGTCGACGGCCCACGCGAGCAACTGCTCGGGGGGGCGCGTCTCGATGCCGTTCAGGAAGGACAGCTCAGAGGTCGCGTACATGACTCCCCTCGCAGAGCAAGAACAGGGCCGCTCCCATGTAACTCGATCGACTCTATCGAGCGATGGGCGAGTTTTGTCCTTGTTCTATTAGTAGTTAGAGAATCGGCCCGAGTCGACTGGCGCCCCGGCGCGCTGCCTCGGCCGTCGGCATCACCGAACGTCGCCAGAGAAAGGGAGTTCCCAGGTCCATGAAAGCACTTTCCAGGAATGAGCACCCATTTATACTGTATCCCGATCGACTTATGTATATTACCACCGATCGCCCTGGAGGTCGCCACGGATCTTGGCCTTTCGCGGGCACAGTGATTGCTATGACCACGATGGTTTATGCTGGAGGCCACCTTCTGCCGAGGAGAGCAAATGACGACCGCTGAAGCGCCTCACACCTATTCGCTGAGCCACATCCGGTACCTCGAAGCGGAAGCCATCCACGTCATGCGTGAGGTGGTGGCCGAGTTCGAGCGGCCGGTGCTGCTGTATTCGGTCGGAAAGGACTCGTCAGCCCTCCTGCGTCTCGCGCAGAAGGCCTTTCATCCCGGTCGGATCCCGTTTCCGCTGATGCACGTGGACACGAGCTACAAGTTCACCGAGATGTACGAGTTCCGCGACCGCATCGTGCAGGAGATCGGCGCCGACCTCATCGTCTGGCGCAACGAGGCTGCGCTCGCGGCCGGCGCCAATCCCTTCGACCTGGGCACGCAGAAGTGTTGCGGGTTCCTCAAAACTGAGGGCCTCCTGACCGGGCTCAAGCATCACCGATTCGACGCGGCCATCGGCGGCGCCCGGCGCGACGAGGAGAAATCCCGGGCCAAGGAGCGGTTCTTCTCGTTCCGGGACCAGTTCGGCCAGTGGGATCCCAAGAACCAGCGCCCCGAGCTGTGGAACCTCTACAACGCGCGGGTCAACGAAGGCGAGTCGATCCGGATCTTCCCGCTCTCGAACTGGACCGAGCTCGACGTCTGGCTCTACGTCTACCTCGAGCGGATCCCGGTGAACCCGCTCTACTTCGCGCGCGAGCGCGAGGCGGTGATGCGCCAGGGCCAGATCATCGTGCTCGACGGCGCGTTCGAACGCGGCGCCCGGTACGGACCCAAGCCCGGCGAATCGGTGGAACGCATCCTCTGCCGGTTCCGCAGCCTGGGCTGCGTACCCTGCTCGGGAGCGATCCGCTCGACCGCCACGTCGGTCGAGGACATCGTCGAGGAGATGATGGTGGCGCGCACCTCGGAACGCGGGACGCGGGTGATCGACCACGACTCGGACGGGTCGATGGAGAAGAAGAAGCGGGAGGGGTACTTCTGACCATGACACGGCCGGGATCGAGCGATCGCATCAGGGAGTTCCTCGAAAAGAACGCGACGAAGGACCTGCTCCGCTTCTCCGCGGTGGGCAGCGTGGACGACGGCAAGTCGACCTTGATCGGGCGGCTCCTGCACGACACCAAGTCGATCTACGAGGACCAGCTGTCGAGCCTCCGGAGCGACAGCTCGCGGATCGGCACGGGGCCGGAGATCGACTTCGCGCTCCTGACCGACGGCCTGCGCGCGGAGCGCGAGCAGGGCATCACCATCGACGTGGCGTATCGCTACTTCTCGACGCCGCGGCGCAACTTCATCATCGCCGACACGCCGGGCCACGAGCAGTACACGCGCAACATGGCGACGGGCGCCTCCACCGCCCACCTGGCCATCATCCTGATCGACGCCCAGCACGGCATCCTCACCCAGACGCGCCGTCACTCCTTCATCGCGTCGCTGCTCGGCATCCCGCGGCTGCTCGTCGCGGTCAACAAGATGGACCTCGTCGGCTACGCGCAGCCGGTCTTCGACCGGATCGTGGCGGAGTTCACCGAGTTCGCCACGCGGCTCGGCATCACGGATCTCAAGTTCATCCCGATCAGCGCGCTCCTGGGCGACAACGTCGTGACGTGGAGCCCGAAGATGCCCTGGTATCACGGGGAGTCGGTGATCGACCACCTCGAGACGGTCTACATCGGCAGCGACCGGAACCTCGTCGACTTCCGCTTCCCGATCCAGTACGTCGTGCGTCCCAACCAGGCGTTTCGCGGCTACGCGGGCCAGGTTGCGTCCGGCGTCGTCAAGGTGGGCGAGGAGGTGCTGGCGCTGCCCTCGATGCGGACGACGCGCGTCAAGTCGATCCTGAGCTACGGGGGCGAGCACGAGTACGCGTTCGCGCCCATGTCGGTCACGATCACCCTCGAGGACGAGATCGACCTGTCGCGGGGCGACCTGCTCGTGCATCCGAAGAACCTGCCGTCGGTCCAGTCGAACTTCGAGGCCATGGTGGTCTGGATGGCCGAGGCGCCGATGGACCCGAGCCGCCCGTACCTCGTGAAGCACACGACCCGGACCACGCGAGCGACCGTCCAGCAGCTCCACTATCGCGTCGACGTCAACACGCTGAGCCGCGGCGCCGCGGACACGCTCGGGCTGAACGAGATCGGGCGCGTGGCGTTCCAGAGCACCCACAAGCTGTTCGTCGATCCCTACAAGAAGAACCGCCTCACCGGCAGCTTCGTCGTCGTCGATCCGGTCAGCAACGGCACCGTGGCCGCGGGCATGATCATCGACCGCCTGCCGGAGGGCCAGATCCGCTCGGCCGCCGTCGGTCTCTCGGCCCCGCGATCCGAGAACATCCGGGCCGAGGTGAGCCCGGTGTCGGTCGAGGCGCGCGAGCGGCTCCTCGACCAGCGCGCCGTCACGCTGTGGATGACCGGGCTCTCCGGCTCCGGCAAGTCCTCCATCGCTCAAGAGCTCGAGCGGCGGCTCCACGCGCAGGGCCGCCACGTCTACGTTCTCGACGGGGACAACCTCCGCTTCGGCTTGAACCGCGACCTCTCGTTCTCACGGACCGACCGGTCCGAGAACATCCGGCGCGCCGCCGAGGTGGCGCGCCTGTTCAACGACGCCGGGACCGTCGTGATCGTGCCGATCATCTCGCCGTTCCGCGAGGACCGCGAGCGCGCGCGCGCCATCATCGGGCCCGAGCGCTTCATCGAGGTGTATCTCTCCACGCCGCTCGCGGTCTGCGAGGGGCGCGACGTGAAGGGGCTCTATCGAAAGGCGCGGGCCGGCGAGATCGCGGAATTCACCGGCATCTCGTCCCCGTACGAGCCACCGGAGCATCCCGCCCTGGCCCTCGATACGAGCGGGCTCGGGCTCTCGGAGTCGGTCGACCTGCTCCAGAGCGCCATCGCCCCGAGGCTCCGCCGCTAAGTGAGTGGGAGGGGGCCTCGGCGGCCCCCTCCCAGCCCTTCCCCCGATGCAGGGCCGACCCGTGGACCCTGCGCGCGCGGGCACCCGCCGAGTTTCAGGGTCGCGGGATCGCGAACCAGATGTTCGAGAGGAATCCGCGCGCGTCTGGCTCGACGACCTGGCGGACGATGACGGGAGCCCCGCGCGCGCATCGCCACTCGTAGACCGTCGCCCGCCCGGTCACGACCATCGGCACGATAGCGGCACCCGGCTCGCGCTTGCAGAAGTCGATGAGAGCGCCGCTTGCCTCGCGAGACGTGTCGGCCCGGGCGGCGCACGGAAGATTGGCGCCGACGGAGCAGGCGTAGACCTGCCCATTCATGCAGCGCCACGACGCGCCGCGCGCGAAGACTTCGAGCGGCGCGTCCGCCGGTGCGCCAAACGCGCGCCGCAAGCCCTCCGGGATAACGGTCGGCATGGCCGGCCCGGCGTAGGGCGCGGCGGGAACGTCGGCGGTGCCGACGGCGGCGCAGTACGAGAACGGGTCGTCGTAGCGCGCGGCAGTTCCGGGCCCGCCGGCGCAACCGGCGACGGCGATGGCGACCAGCAGCGCTCCGGCCGCACGCCTCGCCGCTCTCGCGCGCGTCTCAGAGCGTGCTCGACAGCGTGGCATTGCGAACCGAGTCCATGAAGGCGTGCGTGGCGCCGGGCACGGCCAGGTTGCCGCTCTTACGCCAGTAGATCGACAGGAAGACGCCGACGGGGACGTGCAGCAGGAGGAGCTGTCCGATCGTCGCGACGAGCGGACCCGCCGGCGCGATCGGGTAGTGCCAGACGCCCCAGAGCGCGGAGACCGCGACCGCGGAAAGCACGCCCCCTCGCTCCCCTTCTCGGTGGACGTGCGCATCGAGCGCCCCGCGGAACGTCACCTCCTCGAGCACGAACACGATCGGAAGGTACAGCAGGAACGATCGAACTCCGATGGCCAGCATCGCGCCCGGCGCGTGGTGCGCCGCCGCCCCCGCGGCGCCGAAGCGCATCAGC